>Ga0325402_1006277_pt1 | contig 11223 bp, 4 predicted proteins | sample PopdelMetagenome_22_FD_207212 | JGI IMG/M metagenome (GOLD analysis project Ga0325402, IMG submission 207212) | Populus deltoides microbial communities from Bellville, Georgia, United States - Xylem-PdKOR-R3 | ecosystem: Host-associated > Plants > Phyllosphere > Stem > Wood/Secondary xylem...
GTTTAATTCGAAAGACCCATTTGCATCCGATAGGTTTAATGGTGAAGCTAGGTGGAACAAGCTCCCATGTGCCGTGTTTAACCAAGGCAGTAAACTCCTCAGACATGGCATTGCGCCACTTTGGATCCTGTAATGCTTGAGACACACAGGTTGGCTCTATAGGTGAAGGAAGAGGATATTTGGTGGCAAGGTAAAGTTGTTTTGGTTTATGAATATTATTCATAGATCTGGTGGTCATGGGATGTGTACGAATGGGTTGTTGTGAGGCTGCAGGACTGGTATGTGGATGGATGTCTGTAGATGGAGGTTGTGTTGGTGGAGGAGAAGGTAAGGATGAAGCAGTAGGAGAACTAGTCAGCACGGTGGTAGTCGAGGACGGTGGCAATCCAATGGAAGGCACTGCTGGTATATGAAGATCTTGTGCTTTAACACCTGAAATTGACAGAGAAGGCATAGTGACAGGGGCAAAGGTCGAAAAGGGAAAGTGACTTTCATCAAAAACCACATGGCGAGACAAGTAAATGCGTGAGGAATTAAGATCCATACATTTATAAGCACTTTGTGTGGTTGAGTAGCCGAGAAATAGACAAGGCATGGATTTTGAGTGTAGTTTACTGGTTGTGTAAGGTTTTAACCATGGATAACATTGACAACCAAAAATGCGCATTTTTGTATAATCAGGTAAGCGACCAAATAGACACTCAAATGGACTTCGATTTTGTAAAACAGAAGATGGCATGCGATTTATCAAGTAAATCGCTGTCTGAAAAGCATAGGACCAATAGGATGGAGAGAGATGTGCTTGACTTAATAGAGTTAATCCTGTTTCAACAATGTGACGATGACGTCGTTCACTGGTGCCATTCTGTTGAGGGGTATGGGGAGCTGTGGTTAGCCAACTAATGGAATTAGAAGAGAGATAGTTGTGAAGAGCATAATATTCTCCCCCATTATCAGAGTATAAATGCTTGATTTGAAAACCAAACTGTTTTTCAAGCAAACCTTTTAATTGGCAAAAAATGGAGCGAACATCACTTTTTCGATGAATTGGAAATAACCAACAATATTTGGTAAAATGATCAATAAATAGTACATAAAAACAAAATCCATCAATTGATGTTGAAGATGCAGGCCCCCAAAGATCTGTATAGATGTATTCAAGAGGATGAGTACTGGTAAGAGATGTAGAAGAAAATGGTAATTTATGACTTTTATTGCATTGGCAAGCAGAACAAAGTGATGGTAAGGAAGGACGAGACCCGACAACAGGAAGAGAAAAACGACGAATAATAAAATCAACAATTTTATTTGACGGGTGCCCAAGTCGTTTATGCCATCTGTCAGATGTTGTTCGTTCACCAACAAATGCTAAAGCAGAAGATTGGATTGCAGCAGAGGGCATTGGCATTGGATAAACACCATCCTGACATTTACCGCGAAGAATAGTCGCCCCCGTGCTCCGATCCTTCACAAGAAAATAAAATGGATGAAACTCAATAGAAACATTATTGGAACGAGTGAAATTATGAACAGAAATCAGATTCTGATGAATATTAGGAACACAAAGAATATCTGTGAGTTTAAAGGATTTTGAGGCAGAGGGAAGAGTCATAGAGCTAACATGGGTGACTTGCAAACTTGAGCCATCGCCAATGACAACTTGATCAGTGCCATCATACTCTGAGTGAATAGACAAATTAGCAAGATCAGAGGTAATGTTGTGAGAAGTAGCTGAATCCATAAGCCATTTTTTATCTTTGGTCCCACTAGAGGATGCACAATTGACAGACTTATTACTGGAAACCACACGACAGGTCTTTGCTGAGTGGCCAACTTTGTCACATAACTGACAAATAATTTGAGGCTTACCAAACCATTCTCGACGACTATGCTGATTATGGTTGGTGTGATTTTGTCCGGAGAAACCATTGTTAGAACGTTGGTTACGATGAAATTTGGAGTGCACTGGACGACGTTGAGTGTTGTTTGCAGTAGCAAGAGTGATAGAATTTGAAGCTTCAATACGTTTTAGATAGCTTTCGTGGGAAACCAACATATCATGAAGTTCTTTAAAGGTGAGAGAAGACTCACGATTTCGAATGAGTGCTGCAATGTCACGAAATTCAAAGCCAAGACCATTTAGAGCATAAATGGTTATGTCATCTGCTGAGATTGGGGAGTCAATCACTACAAGTTCATCAATAATAACTTTGATGGTATGAAGGTAATCTGAGACTGAGCGAGACTCTCTCTGAATGAGAGTTAAATTTTCCTTAAGTTGCATAACACGAGAACGTGAGCGATTGGCATACAATCGTTGCAATTTAGACCATGCATCATGAGCAGTAGATGAAGCAGCAATGAGGGGCATAACTGATTCAGAAACAGATGCAAGAATGGCATGAAGTATCAGCTTGTCTTGCCTCAGCCAATGCAAAAAGGCTGGATTTGGAGCATTTGCAGAGGCTGAGCCATCAGGGGAGATGTTTGGAGGAAGCGTTGATGATGGGCAGATAGTAGTGCCGTCAATATAACCTTGGAGATCATAGCCTATAAGCAAGGATGTCAGCTGGGCACGCCATAACGGAAAATTGGTGGAGGTCAATTTCAAAGGTATTTGAGAGCCAGCATTGAAGGCAACAAGAGTAGTCTCATTATTGATAAAAACTGACTCAGGTGATGTAGCCATTTTGAAAGAAAATCTTGTTAGAGGAAGAAGCTCTGATACCATATAGAGTTTTACAGAACAGACAATTCTTTATTAACAATGCATCCTATATTTATAGGATTGGAGAAGTGCAGTATATGTAGGACTATACAACGTAAGATAAGATGAGAGTGATACAGGGGATAAGATATAGCTAATCTAAGGATAGAAATCAATAACTGTTACTGCTGATCTAGTGATAGAGATCAATGCAGTTACAACTACGTGATTTCCTTTACAGTTACAATAAAAATCATGTTGATTTCAAGCAGCGCTTGACGTGGTTAAATGGGTTCTTCTTTATCTTGGTTCATGTGAGCATTTCCCTTAATAAGCTGCTTCAAATAACCTTTAATTATTAGCCTTTTAATCTATTTCCTCAACGTAAAGCAATATTCTGTATCATATCCTTTATCTTTGTGAAATAGACAAAAGAAAATTAAAGGTGCGGGTATGTGGAGCCGACTCTATAGGAGATAGATATTGGATATAATCTTTCATCTTGATGGTTGTGAAGACTTCTGTGAGAGTGGAATTAGGGGAGTTGTATTCCTTCTCTCATGATATTCTATACGCTTCCTTACTAGCCTTTTCTATATTTTTTTGAATTATTCTTTGTTGAAAGAACAATTCCGTTTGAAAATTTCCTCTTCAATTCCGTTTGAAAATTTCCTCTTCCTCCTAATAGAAACGGAAAGGTTCATGCCTTAACATACTAGCTTTCTCTATCTGTATATGATTCTTCATGACTTATTTTACCTTCAACTTCAGTCTGGTAGATCATACATTTCCTTCCATAAAGAATGTTCTCTTACGCCACTTATCAAAGCCTTTGAGGCTATTAGCTCAATTAATTCTTCCACCTTGATCATTTTTTTCATTGAATCTCTTTAAGTATACTTGTGTAGCCTTTCCGAATCAAGTAATGCCAAAGATCTTAGTGGTGCTCTTCTTGGCGAGTATACTAGTGTTAAAACGTGACACAAGTTTAGTATAGAGGTTATTAAAACCCAAGAAAAATCTTGGCTCCAAGTTACCCACTTGTGTTTACCCTCTAAAGGTCATAAGAAGTATCTTGTACATGTACTCATTGTTTTGGATGACTAGCTCAAGGTTTCTACGTTTATTTTAGACATACTCTCATGGGTTTGCCATATCATCGTTGTCCAAGGTTATTTTTGTGGAAATGTACCCCTTAGAGATATAAGTATGTAAGATGCATCTAGATAAAAGAGATCCATTTATCTTATGAGGACTGTAGGTCTCATCATGGAGATATTAACCAACTATACTTCTATTAAACTTTTATCTAACAGGCTTTTGGCATGGAATGATGGGATTGATAGTTGATTTTGACATTCCTTATTGCTTTTAATGGCAGACAATCAGGATACTTTTGGGGTGGACGTGTCATAGACCTTCTTACAATAGCTAACACATTTACACCATTAAAGATACAACAATTCATCCACTAGGCACAGGCCATTTCTCAAGTCGTGTTTTCAACCCAAAGACAACACCAAACCATGCTACCCTGGTAAGTCTTGGCACATGATGTAGCTCTTTCAGTCCCAGTTTCTCAACCAATTGTCTTATCTAGAAGAGGCTGAATGACACGATCAAAGAGTTTGATGTCTTATCCCAAGTGCAGGGGTGTCAAAGTAATAAATAACCCGGCAAGACCAGGATCGAACCACATGGAGGTCAACTATATAATAATAATAATAATAACAATAATAATAATAATAATGAGTTAAAGAGAATTTTGAGATGTGAGATTAATGTGAGGATTAAACAATGATAAAAAAATATCAAGGTTAGAGGATCCACTAATGGTATTTCAAATAAGTATAATATAAACTATTTTTATTACTCAAATAGAAACCACACACAAAAGAGGTTCCAATCGGATGATTTGTCATTAATAGCTCATTATAAATTATTAACATGATCATATTAGTTATCTTATTTAAGTAACACCAATATTTTTAAATATTGTCAGGAATTCATGATGCTAACTTATGTTAACAACAAATCAAGTTCCTTTCATAGCACAGGTGTCGGTTATACCATATAATTGGCTATGAAGGATTAAGCATTTATTGTACCAAGTGTTATACAACACAAATCTAGATTAACAATTTAACAAGGTATTAAGAATTAATAAGATAAAAATAATAAGACATGTTAATATCAAACTTTCTTGGATGTAAGCATTAAAGTCCATATTAAGTTTATATTATACATATCCTAACACCATTAGTGAAACCTTTTCACCTTGACATATTAAACTTAGCTAAATATTATAAAGAAGAGAAACATAAATAAACAAGATAAGAACATAATTATGTAAGTATAGTAAAGGAAATGAAAAGCATAAATAAGAGATTAAGGAAAATATAACATGGAATAAAACTTGAACATTATAAAATACAAAGAAAGAGAGCAAGATCTTGATCTGAAAATCAAGATGCCAAAATGCATGGAAATGCCTCCTTTTATAGGCCAAAATTCGGAACTATTGATTTGATGACTAATTGTTGAGTGGGTGGCCACCTCTTGATTTGGTAACAATCCTTATCTTCTTGTCTGCAGAAAACATCATTGTTAACATCATAATTTGAACAGATAGTCTTCATGAAAGTTCTGGAAAATTGTCTCAGCTTTCCAACAAAAGGAGAATGAGGTCATTTGGACTTCTAGAACTCGATATACTGAACACTGAATAGTGTCTGGGCCGCAGGACAGATTTCGACTTCTCTGTTGTTGCTACAATTTGAACTTGAAAACGGTCCTTTGAATCTTGGACTCTTCATAAAAGTTTTAGGCTTATGTCTTAGCTTTCTATCCATATAAATCAGACCTAAATCCAAGTTCTACAGCTCTAGTTATGATTCAACAACCGAATGGTGTTTCAATTTGAATTCAACCAGCACCTTTCAGTTATGATCCAATTTGAAAACTGAGAGTATATGTGAATTTTTCAAGAGCATCTTTAAAATCTGTCATAATTTGAGCAAGTTGAATGTTGATTGTCTCTTGCTTTTCAATGGATGCATGCAATGTCTGCTCAAGATTTCTTTTAGGAGGGGGAACATAAGGAGATGCATATCCATGAGAATTTTGAAAATTATGGTGTGCTTGAAATGGTGGCTGTGAAGTTTGTGCATTATTGTTACTACTCTTCTAACTGAAATTTAAATGATCTCTCCAACCAGGGTTGTATGTTTGTGAGTATGGATCATGATTTGGCCACTGAAAACTGTTTAAAGCACTGGCTTGTTAATGGAGATATTCCTTGAAAGAAGACAAATTTCGACAATCATTGGTTGAATGTTCATTAGTTTCACAGATTTAACACATAATTTCTTGAACAGATTTTAATTGACCACTCTTTTTTAATTCTAGTGCCTCGACTCTTTTAGCTAAAGATGCAAATTTGGCCTGGAGGTCATGATCTTCCCTAAGGTTGTACATACCTCCACTAGGTGTATAAAGTTGAGTTTTACCCGATGCCTCATAAATACCTGTAATGTCTCAATTTTGAGCATTTTCAGCTAACGAGTCTAGGTACTTCATTGCTTCATCAGGGTCTTTATCTTCAAAATTCCATTGCACATCAATTTCATTATTTGTCTATCTTTATGTGTTAATCCTTCATAAAAATATGAAACCAATCTTCATGTTTCAAAACCATGATGAGGACATGTATTAAGCAAATCTTTATACCTATCCCAATATTGGTAAAATGTTTCTCCTGGTTTTTGAGTGAATGTGGTGATTTATCTTTTGAAAGAGTTTGTTTTATAAGAAGAGAAAAACTTTTTTAAAAATTGTTGTTGCATTTCATCCCAAGCACGAATGGATCCTGACCTCAGATTTTGTAGCCATGTTTTAGCTTTATCTTTTAATAAAAAAGAAAAAAAGCTTTAATCTGATGGTATTCATGCTACAATTTAAGTCATTATAGGTGTTACAGACCTCCTCAAATTCCCTTAAATGCAAGTATGAATTTTTAGATCTAAGCCATGAAAAGTAGGTAAAAGTTGAATAATATCTGGCTTAAAATTAAAATGAGATGCATCAGGAGGAAAAATTATATATGATTGTGCACTTGTTCTTGTTGGATTCATGTAATCTCTAAGTGTTCTAACACGATTATTTTCATTATTCTCATTATGAAGTGACCAATTATCCTCTTCGACCATGTTTTCTAAAAATGATGAGGATTTCCTAAAAAGTCTACCATTTAATGTGCGTGACCAAACTCTCATGCAAGTGCAAAAGAAAAAAGAAAAAGAAGAAACAAAAATTAGAAAGACAATAAAAGTGAAAAGAAAAATAAAATAAAATATATAATTTATACAGTAACTTACCTCCTCAGCAACGGTGCCAAAAACTTGATATGATCAAAGAATTTGATGTCTTATCCCAAGTGCAGAAGTGTCAAAGTAATAAATAACTCAGCAAGACCAGGGTCGAACCACAGGGAGGTCAACTATAATAATAATAATAATAATGAGTTAAAGAGAATTTTGAGATGTGAGATTAATGTGAGGATTAAACAATGATAAAAACAAATGTCAAAGTTAGAGGATCTACTAATGGTATTTCAAATAAGTATAATATAAACTATTTTTATTACTCAACTAGAAACCACACACAAAGGAGGTTCCAATCGAATGATTTGTCATTAATAGCTCATTATAAATTATTAACATGATTATATTAGTTATCTTATTTAAGTAACACCAATATTTTTAAATATTGTCAGGAATTCATGATGCTAACTTATGTTAACAACAAATCAAGTTCCTTTCATAGCACAGGTGTCGGTTATACCATACAATTGGCTATGAAGGATTAAGCATTTATTGTACCAAGTGTTATACAACACAAATCTAAATTAACAATTTAACAAGTAAGGTATTAAGAATTAATAAGATAAAAATAATAAGACATGTTAATATCAAACTTTCTTGGATGTAAGCATTGAAGTCCATATTGAGTTTATATTATACATATCCTAACACCATTAGTGAAACCTTTTTACCTTGACATATTAAACTTAGCTAAACATTATAAAGAAAAGAAACATAAATAAACAAGATAAGAATATAATTATGTAAGTATAGTAAAGGAAATGAAAAGCATAAACAAGAAATTAAGGAAAATATAACATGGAATAAAACTTGAACATTACAAAATACAAAGAAAGAGAGCACGATCTTGATCTGAAAACCAAGATGCCAAAATGCATGGAAATGCCTCCTTTTATAGGCCAAAATTCAAAACTATTGATTTGATGACTAATTGTTGAGTGGGTGGCCACCTCTTGACTTGGTAACAATCCTTATCTTCTTGTCTGCAGAAAATGTCATTGCTAACATCATAATTTGAACAGATAATCTTCATGAAAGTTCTGAGAAATTGTTTTAGCTTTCCAACAAAACAAGAATGAGGTCATTTGGACTTCTAGAACTCGATATATGGGCTGAACACTGAACAGTGTTTGGGTCGCATGACAGATTCCGACTTCTCTATTGTTGCTACAATTTGAACTTGAAAACGATCCTTTTGAATCTTGGACTCTTATGAAAGTTTTAAGCCTATGTCCTAGCTTTCTATCCATATAAACCAGACCTAAATCCAAGTTCTACAGCTCTAGTTATGATCCAATAACCGAATAGTGTTCCAATTTGAATTCAACCAGCACCTCTTTTCTAAGCTTAACCCTCTCTTTGTCTTCTCAATTTCAGTAGTTAAACTCATCAATCAATCATTTGATTTATGTGATAGACCTGCATTTAAAATGAATATTTACCATAAATTAAAGGTATCTTATATTATCAGACTTGTTATTATAAAACATGCTTTAGTTAAGGAGTTATTGATACTTCAAGTGCAAAATGATGATATAAAACATTGATTAAAATACACTTTTAATTACTAATCACTGGACAAAACGACTTAGAGGGAGATTTCTACTAGGATGACCCTCTAGCCCCCTTAAAGGTTGTTCTCATTTATACAAAACTCTCTTAGTAAATGATTACTCCAAACATGATCTCTCTACCCACCGTAGGAAAGAAATCAATTCCCACAAACAACGACAATTGATGATATTCTAAAATCTAATATGCCAAGGAATGAGAATCTTAAGTGTTTGGATGAAGTATGATCACACGTTCACTTCCATGTTTCTTTCTTCGGATTTCACAAAAGTGATGATTGATGATAAAAGACCAGACACTTGCAAAAACAGTTTCTTCTTATAGGATTTAGGGATCCTCCGATGATAAAATCAGTGAATTTTTTATAAGGAATTGTAATAAATGAGAGAATGAATTTTAATTTCAAGAAGAAAAATATTTGTTTTTATTTACGTATGATAAATACCTTAAAAATAAGAATATGAATACTTTAAAGAATAAAAAAAATGAACTTTTAACCGGGTGATTTAAGCTGCATTTATAACTCCTGAAACTAATTTTTTTTGCTAGAAGGAGTGGAGAGTTTTTTTCTTCTAGGAGAATTAACCAAGGAGGCCGCTCGCGTTACGCTATGGCCATCTTTGAACTTGTATGCGAAGCCATAAATGTAAGTAGGAAGCTATGAAGGTATGATACTGAAATAAAATAGCAATCTAAAGAGATGCATCGACAAACAACAAGCTTGAAAGAAGTTTCCACAATGTTTACTGCAAGAACAGAGGAATTAGAAGCATTGCAAAAGCTTTGCACTGGAATCATAAACAAAAATATGTGGAAATGGATAGAGCGGCGCCATGTTTACCCACACCAAACTAAGTCACAAAGCTTTGCATGAGTGTCATAAACAAAAATATATGGAAATGGATAGGGTGGTGCCATGCTGTTTTTCTGCGCAAAAGAGCAGGTAGCCCTGCCGATGACGCTGCTGCCTAATGAACGCAGCGCATGATCTGAAGCTAGTCATCCTGCAACCAAAAAAAGGATGGAAGTTTCGTGTGCGAATGTGAGAGAGAAACGTGAAAGAGGAACCGTTTGAAAAGGGAGGTTAAGCCATGGATTTTCACATGGCAGATCATTTATTCAATGGGTGCAATTAGACTTGTAAAATAATAATTTACATCATATGTTCGTGATCATTGATATTAGTTAAACAGGAGTAGCACCCAAATGTTTATTTGATTGTAATATTGATGATTTATATATTCTATACATTTCTGTCTATGTATTTTGTATTTATTTTTTTTTTTTACTTAATTTATAGGTGGTGTGATAAACTAAATTTATTTCTAAAATTAGATACAAAATGGCATTCAAACTCGAATCCAAGAATACTTAACCAGTTAGGCTACTTGGATTTTCAATTAATTGGCACTCATGAACTCCTACTTTATAAATGTGGTGTTTATGATATATGTTATTTTTTTAATAATATTTTTTTATTTAAAAATACATTAAAATAATTTTTTCTGTTTTTTTTATTTTTGATATCAACATATCAAAACTATTACTAAGAAAAATCAATTTAAGTTTGTGATTAGTATTGTGGTGGAAGGTATTTTTCAAAATGTTTTCCATTTGAAAATACATCAAAATAATTTTTATTTATTTATGATATCAGCACATCAAAATTATCAAAAAATACTAAAAAAAAATATTAATTTAACTCTTTTTCATGCCAAATACACTTTTGAAACATACCTAAACATAGATAAAAATATAATGCCATAGAACCTTAATGTTTTTTCAAGTGAAACAGAACAAAAATTACCAAACTCCTAAACACTTAAAAAGTAAGATTTGCACGGACTATAAGAACATATCCCCTTTTATGAGAACTAAATTGATAATAAGGCTTTTTAATAGTATAGATATGATTTATATGCATTTCAGTGATTAAAAGCTATTTAGAAAAGTTAATTTTAATATATTTTATATTAAAAAACTATTTATTAATTATAACTAACTAATACAACTCCAATCAAAATATTTTTTTTATATACATAAAGATATATTAAACAACTTTTTTAGTATTTGTGACAATATATAAGAATGACTCTCCAATGTAAAAATGTTATTTAGCTTTTCTCTATATAAATGGCTCATGCTACGTCATGGGTCGAACTATTTTTTTCTAAAAGTAAAAAAAAGACTCCATGCAAAACTTGGAATTTAAAAAAAAATCAAAGAATTGGATCATTGAGTCAACTGGGTTTAATAACTTCAGCTAATCTAATAATACTTTAAAAAAAAAAGATAATAATAGCAGATAAACCGAATTAATAAAAATTTGACATCCAAGATATAAAAAAAGGACAACAGAAAAATACTCAAGTCAACCCATCAAATCTGCGACTCGGGACATGAAATTGGGATAACCCCAAAGAAAGAAAAGTAAAAAAATATAAGTTAGAAAAATATGCTAAAAAAATAGAAGTCCATTAAAGTTAACATTCTAAACTTGTGACCTCGGTTATGAGGCTAACACCACATTATAGAAGGCAAGCCTAAAAAAATCACGAAGTA
>Ga0325402_1006279_pt1 | contig 11219 bp, 5 predicted proteins | sample PopdelMetagenome_22_FD_207212 | JGI IMG/M metagenome (GOLD analysis project Ga0325402, IMG submission 207212) | Populus deltoides microbial communities from Bellville, Georgia, United States - Xylem-PdKOR-R3 | ecosystem: Host-associated > Plants > Phyllosphere > Stem > Wood/Secondary xylem...
AAAATCAAGAAAAAAAGTGAGATTTGTGTGATTAGTTCGAATGAATTTAATAAGCTTATTTAATTTAATAATATAATTAAAAAATATTAACAACAAATGAAGCAAAAAAAATAACAATGACTTAATGTAAAAAAAATATTTGTTAATCCCGTGTGGAAATATATCTTTTCAATGTTTTTAAAAGTTTCCTATAATATTTGTTAATGAATGCAAATTCTCAACCATCTCAATATTAAAAAATAAATTAAAAAAATCAATAAAAAAAAATATAAAAAATAGAATTGAAAAGAATGAGGATAAAAATTGATATAAAAGAAAAATAAAATCAAATTACAAGAGATGAAATTAAAAAAACAAATCAATTGAGAAAACTATATAAAAAAACAAATAACAATAAAAAAAAATGAGAATCATATTTTATATAAAAATTAAATGTCAAATGATTAAATTGAAAATCAAATAAATCAAATTTGATAAAATTAATTAGAAGAATGAGACTAAATGTGATAAAATTAACAATAAATTTTAGTTTTTTTATTTAATTTAATTATAAAACAATAATAAATAAATAGCAAGTAAGTTAGTACTTCAAATGACAATAATTAAGTGATAAGGACTTAACTAAAAAAACATATTAATGATCCTACCACTTATATTTTTTAACCTAGTAAATATATAATCGATTAAAAACATGAGTTGGCAGACTTTTTCTCATATTTGGATTTTTACTAAAGGCCGCCATCCGTGAATCAGGTCTAAAAATGTATCTATAATATAAAAAATAAAATAAAACAAAACAGCAACGAGTACTTGTAGTCCAGCTCCTTGGCAAAAGCTAGGGAAAGCCATCCAATCCACTCTACTCTGTCTTTTGGTCTTTTTCTGAAGCAGAAGCGTCACCTGTCATGTCCTAAACAGTAACTTTTACCTGATAAAGTTAACGTTCCAGCGTTGAATAGGATTTATTTAAGGAATTATTAATTTATAAATGTTATAATTAAAACGACGTTTTAAACTATCTGTTATTGTGGAAATTTAGAAGTCAAAAGAGGCTGAACGGCTTGCTATAACAAAAGCTCTTGAATTGTGGATTTATTTTTTAAGTTTTATCTTTAAATCTGTTTGTAAATTATATGAATAAATAATATTTTTTTATTTTATTAATGTGGGTGTCCGGGCCAGCTTGCGCGTACCTCTACTAATTCCACAGACTCTGAAATTAACGATCATATAAGCCTCTAGTGACTATCATATTAGCAATCACAGGATTCGAACTTGAAACCATAAGAAAGCAAACTCATTGGTCTCAAGCTATTATCACTAAACCACTTACTAAATAATTAAACAAATAACATTTTTATTTTAGCCTCTCGATCGTTTGTCTTTATGGTTGGAATTTTTATTTTTTTTTTATCATGTTTTGCGTAGTGTAAAAAGAATATATAACTTTGTGGCTTAGAGAGGAGAGAAGCTTTAAATATTCTCGATGATTTATTTTAAACAGCTATGGTTTTGGGGTGCTGGTTTTCATTGTATTCGCTTTAAAATTCTCGTCGAAAGTAATTGGATTCGAGCTGTCCTGTTGATTTTGGTGGTGTGATACACGCCGATGCTTGATCCATGGCGTTAAAATGTTGTTTCTAGTGTATGTGCACCCACAGCATTCACAGGAAACCCGCCGTTAATTCATTAATTTCTCCTCAAATTCAACAGGTAGAATGAAATTGTCATCAAATTGTAATTGGTTAGTCTTACTTTCCGTTTAATTGTTCATAATTAATTAATAAAATAAATATTTTGATGTTAATTTACATCCAGGCCGTCAAGAAATCAAATGGCCAACCTCATATAACACCATATTAATTACACAACGCCATATGAATTGTAATATATATATTTCCATGGACAACCTGGGGCGATAGCTAGAACTTACAAGCAGCAACATCACCCTCCAGTCAAACCATGGTGCATACCTTGAGCTAGCACAAGGTAATCGAGGACACAGCCTTAGGCGACAATCATAACACATACTAGCTTGTCAGCACGACGACCTTTGCTACGCTAGACATTAATCAACCATGTCTCCTCTCATCTTTGAACACTTATACATAGCTGCAGGTCATGTCTAGATCAAGTTGGAGGCACAAGCTAGTTGATAGTTGTAGATGAATTCTATCCCACGCCATCCACAATTAAACGGTAAATTTGACTACCATAACGCTAATATAATTTGTTAGAAAAAAATTCAAACATTTGATTTTATCAAACTGTGTAGCGCGTAGATCATTGATAAATCCTAGAAGAAGCATATGATTGTGGGCGTTGCTTACTTAATTTCTTGGATCATGTGATGCATTTGCAGGAACGGTGTTAAGAGGGAATAAAATTATATTGATTTTGCCTACCTAACCTTGAATGAGAACCGTGAATTAAATTAATACACTAAGAAGAAGTTTGATCGATCTGTAGTTGAATAATTGAAGTCTTCAAGATTCAAGCTAGCTAGCATGCTTATGAAGACCAACGTATATTTATGTGGTTTATAAAATTTGCACTGCCAAGTTGATGGATGAGGACCGTACGTCAAGTTCCCCTTTAAAATGTTGGAGTTTTATTTTTGCTTCTTTTCTTTTAATGGAGGTAAAGGGTCAATCCAAAATATTAAAGTTGAAGGAATAGGGAGATTGGTAATTAATTAACATAAATGGGGGGTCCATATATATATATATATATATATAAAGGTCAAACCCTCGAGGCTCTATCATGGGCCAAAGAAAGGCAATATATGCATCAATGTGGTTGTTAATCCGCCATTGAAACTACTAGAAATCAGAAAGAACAGTTGAAAGAGAAAACAATTTCTTAGTGAAAATAACTTAATTGTGAGACAATCAATGGTTGATGCAGCATTAGATGAATGGCTTAATTTATTATGGTTTATCTTGGTAGCCCTTGTGCTACTTTTACAAGTCACAACATGGTCGACTGGCCGGGTGCTGGTGTTGCTAGTCTTCGTGGTTATAAGTAGCACCAATGCCTGCCATTACTTGAGGTTTTTCCACGGTTTACTTTTGGTGATGTGATCTAATATATATGAAGCAGATGGGATATCAAAAAATTATCATTAGGACATCTGTTACTAATTATTTAAATTAAGGTTCTATGTAAGTTAGGAATTAATATCCTAGATGAAATAGGATTTAGAATTCTTAATTAGTCTAAGAGAGTGTATTCTATAATTTCTCTATATAAATAGAAAAAATTTGTGAGATCCAAATTCTTGTGTGTATTTTATTTTTAACAATTGATATTCTGGATTAATTAAGGGAAAAAACACAACAGCCCTTTTCTCTCTTAAAAATAAAAAAGCAATAGCTTTAGTTTCCTTGAAGCAGCAACCCTCAAATCATGAACCCTTAAACAAGGCAACATTACAGGGCAACAACAACAAACAAATTAAACTAACAACAAGTTTCTTCACATCAAAATTAGTTGCAAATATCACGTTTCAACGAGTTTTTTTTTTAATTTATGAAGTTAGTAGCAGCAGCAAAAAGTGAGCATGAGTCGAGATGTTACTTTTAATAAAGATTGGATTTGAGAATGGTCAACTAAAGAAGCTGTCATACCCAGATATTGTGACGACCTCTTAAAAATTAAATCTCGTGAAAAAAAAAACATATATCTGGCATCTTGTTCTTTTAGGGGAAAATATCTTGTTTGAGGAGTCGTCACCTAGTATTATGGTCATTAAGAACCTTAACTGGTCAACAGAGATTCTATGACACGGGACTGGTTACGCAAAAGGAAAGATTCTATAACAGAGATTCTTCTGTCATCTCCCCTGTTTTTTCCTCCTTTTTGCCTTTTTTTCTCTCCTTTTTCCTCCTCCTCTGCTCTGTCGATTGCTGGGTATTTATTAGGGATCAATCTTCTTCTCTCTCAGCCTAATGTCTCTCCTCCTAATAAGCACGATTGAGGGAGACGATTCCTGCTAGGACTCGAACGCGAAGTCCATCCTTATCTTGTCGGGTTGTGATCATCATGAAGATAAAGATTGCTCATGTGTTTTGGTAGGACTAGGATGTTGGGGTTTCACATTTTCCTTTCCTTATTTGCAGGCGGGCTTTTGGTGCTTGAAAATGTAGACGAAGAACCGTGCCTAATTGAAATGGTGCTGTTTGGGGTTGGAAATGGCTATTTCTAATCCGGTCCTTGAAGTTTCTGAATCCTTGCATTCAAACCCCTAGTCTTTTAATTTCATATTTTAACCCCTTTATCATTAAATTAAAAAAAGCAAAAAAGGTCCAAAATTGGGTTACAACAGAAGCAAAATCTTTGTCATTGCTAGTTAAAGTCTACAATGATGTGCCAATGAAGTATCAAACTATATAACCTTCAACACCTATTTGTGCATAACCTTCTAGTCATCCACAACGTCAACATTGTTTGCCTACACAATTGCAAGATTATGTTCTTGGGAATGACAATGAAATTTTTTATGATGATGATGTAATGCATTTTGCTTTATTTGTTAATTGTGATCATATTTCATACCAAGAAGCTGCCACTAATGATTGTTAGGTTTGTGTAATGAATGGAAAAAATTCAGGCCATTAAAAAAAAATACTTGGGAACTTGTCACTCTTTCTTAAAATAAAAGGTCAATTAGAGTCAAGTGGTTGTACAAGACAAAGTACAAGCCTAATCGATTGGTGGATTGCTTTAAAACAAGACTGGTGGCAAAAAGCTACAAACAAAAACTAGATATTGATTATTTTAAGTTTTTCATCCTATTGCTAGACTTGATACTGTTCATATAATTATTTCTCTTGCTGCATAAAATCATTGGTGTATGTATCAAATGGATATGGAATCTGCCTTTTTGAATGATATACTTGAGGAAAAGATTTATATTGAACAATCTCTAGGCTTTTATGAAGAGAGGGGAAAAGAATAAAGTCTATAAATTGAATAAGGTCTTGTATAGTTTGAAACAAGCTTCTAAAGCATACTATACTTGTATTGATTCTTATTTTCTTGAGAATGGCTTTCATAAGTGTCCTTATGAGCACATTTTATATATCAAAACTACTTCAAGTGGAGATATTATTATTATATGCTTATATATGGATGATTTATTTTTTACTAGTAACAATTTATAGTTGATGATAAAGTTTAAAGAAACCATGATTGCTTAGTTTGAGATGATAGACATGGTTTTATATCTTACTTTCTTAGTATTGAGGTTACAAAAACAAAGGATGATATATTTATTTCACATAATAAGTATACTAGTGATGTGCTAAAAAAATTCAAAATGAAATCTAGTAATCAAATTTTGACTCTAGTGGAAGAAAGATTGAATATTATGAAAGATGACAGTGGTGGTTTGGTTTATTCAACCAATTTTAAAATATTGGTGGGAAGCTTGTGATATTTGACTACTACTTAACCGACATCATGTATGGTGTTAGCATTGTTAGTAGATTTATGGAGACTCCACGTCAATCTCATTTGCAAGCAACAAAACATATTTTAAGATATGTCAAAGGTATGCAAAATGATGGCATCTTTTATTCTTGTGCTAATAAAATTGAGCTTATTGGATATATAGATAATGATTGGGCTGGAGATATTGAAAAAAGAAAGAGTACTTTAGGTTATGTTTTTCATTTTAGTTTTAGTGTGTTTTCTCCATCATAAAAAAAAAATACAAATGGTTACTCTTTTTATTTCTGAGACAGAGTATATTGTAGTTGGAAGTTATGTTACTCAAATTGTGTTGTTAAGAATAAAGCTTAGTGAGTTGCAACATTATCAAAACAAGATAACAAAGATCTTTTATGATAATGAATATATTATTGCATTAATAAAGAATCCAGTGTTTCATGATCGAGGTAAACATATTGACATCAAAAACCATTACATTTTTTATTTGGTGAAAGATCAAGAAATAATGGCCGAGTTTTGTTCGTTTAAAGATCAAGTTGCTAACATTTTCATAAAGACTCTTAAAATTGATTTGTTCTTGAAATTTAAAAAGATGATGGGCATGAAGAAATTTGAGGAACTTTGTTTAAAGGAGGGTTTTAATAATTATTTAAATCAAGTTTCCATGTAAATTAGGAATTAGTATCCTAGATAAAATAGGATTTAGAATCCTTAGTAAACTAGTATTTATAATCCTTGTTGGATTAGGATAGTTTAAGTCTATTTTATAATTTGTCTATTTAAAATATAAAAGCCTTGAATGCTAGAAAAAATATGTGTTAAAAGTTGAATATCAATCAATAAAGCTTGAGAGGTCCAAATACTTGTGTGTGTTTTTGTTTCTAACAACATCTAACAATTGAAACTATGAATTTTTATTAAAAAATTATGTCGTGTAGACAATAGGTGGAGTAAGATTTTTTAATCAAATGGACAATGACCTTTATTATAATTCAATTACTCATTAATTAAACAATGAGTAGAAAAAAAAAAGAAAATTCTTCAAATAGCAATTTATAGTTATAGTACTTAATTATGTTTTAAAACCATTTTCATAGTTTTGCTTTATTTTCCTTAGCTACTCGATGATTGATTAATTCTAATCAAATTCTATGCCCGATCTGATAATGTATGACTCAAAGAAACTCACAAACACCCTAATATTTGTAAGGATAAAAAAATAAAAAACAAATCTTAAAGGAACTAAGAATATTAGAAGGGGTTTAATTTTATAAAATTGTACTCTTTAATCACCATGTCACCCATGAAAACCTGTTTTTTTTTATTAAAAAAATGACTCCTATTGTAAGAAAAAAAAAACCTGCTAGTATTGAAAGCTTGGCTACTAAAATTAGATGGAATAAACAAGTATAAAGTAGTGTGCCAAGAATGGAGTACATGTTTACTTATGTTAAAAAATGATATGCTATCTTAATTTTTTAATAATGGATGTCTAATTTTTCTCTGCATTCTAGCTCTATATTTCTTGATTAAAAAAATGATATGTTATCTTAACAACTTAGGATTTCATTACCTACAAAGCAAGAAATTCAAAAATCAGAGAGGAAAGCATAATAAACAAAGAGTATCTTTCACTTAAAAATTAAATCAATGTAATTTTTTTATTAATAAAGCAATATTATTGATATGAATGAGGATCAATACTTGATTGTTATTTTATACCCTCTCGGTATGAACTCTTGAAATTAGTTAAAGAATGGTGTAAGGCTTGCAACGACTAACTAGTTCAATAATAAAAAAAACACCACCATTAATTAATTATTATCAACAACAATATATATCTAACACATCGAGTACTCGAATAAACATAAAAGGAAAAATCACCCTTATAATTATGTAGTTTGGTCCAAATTGTGATTATCCTTTATAGTTTTAAAAATTACACTTTACATCCTGAATTTTATTCACATACTAATACTTAACATCCTTTTCAAAATAAGTAAAAAATATTTAATGACTAAAAAACCCCTCCCTGTACACACACACTCCTCTTCATCTTCTTTCTTTTGACAAGGGACTGAAGCTTCGGGAATAAAGTTGTTGGGATAATGCTCATCCAATAATGGAGATTGCATAGGAAGGAAGATGTTGATACTAGATAATCACAGTTATACATTGGCATTTGGATGATTAAAAGGAAACAATAATGCATCAATTAAAGAGGAAATGATTAAGCTTTGACTATGTCAATATCGCAGGTTTAGTTGGATTCAAATTGGAATTCAAGATTTTAAATCTCAAATGGAATATTTATTTAGTTTAGAATTAGGCACAGGCATGGAGATAGAAAATTTTAGAATGAGATTCATTCTTTAGGAAGCTCGGTCACCTCGAATTGGTTACTAAATTTTTCTTTTGATTTTCTTTCTATTTATCACCTTTCTATAATTAAATCATTTGCTTCCATAATAAAGCCTTGATTTAGTTCCTTTTACTTGGTTTTTTCTAATAGTTAGAAACCAAATTACCATTCCACATACATATTAACTCAATATTGTTGCAAATTTGGTATCAAAGATAACACTCCTATAATGGCAAATAATACTCGCACATCTTAATTGTTGGTAACAGTGGCCATGATGAAACATCTATAGGAGGAGAAACAACAAAATCAATTATCTCAACAACGGGTATTAGAGAAGCTGGTTTAACAACTACAAAACATATCATATCAGTAAAGGTTGATCAGTTTGCCAAGATTCAAAGGAAAAGACCAATGGAATCTCTACCAAACACTCTATTGAAATTTGTTAATGGACATCATCGTAATAAGTTCAATAAAAAATATCTTTTGGGTTGGGTAAATAAGGCTACTTATTTTTTTTAACTTTCACAACTCACCACCACACCAATGGATATTTATGGTAAGCTTTCACATGGAAAGGAAAGTTATAGCATGGTTTCAAAAGATGAAGAAGACAGGGGCATTAACTAGTTAGGAATCATTCATTAAGGCTTTATAGATTCAGTTTAGAATGATGACCTAATAAAAACATTGATCAATCTTAAATAGACAATAATTATAGAGAATTACAAATCACAATTTGAATTATTATCTAACAAGGTAAGAGGTCTTTCAAATGTACATTGGTTGAGTTTTTTTTTAGGTGAATTGAAGGATGAAGTCAAGCTAAACATGAGAATACTTAACCATTAACTTTGGTAGTAGCCTATGTACTTGCTAGAATGCATGAGAAAAACTTGAGTGTGGTACGAAGGTGTATGAGGTTTAATGCAAGTTTGACATCGGGTAAATGGTCTTTAAAAGTACAGACCAAGGGGGATGTATGAAGACAGATGTAAGGGATTACATTAGATAGTATAACACTTGTTAAAGGGCTAAATTGAAAAACCAAACCATCAAAGTTGTTAAAACCCTTGCCAATACTAGCAAAACCTTAGTCATCCATTTTCATAGATTTTATTGAAAGGTTGCAACCCTCTGATAAGTATTCAATAATACTTGTGGTGATTGACAGGTTAACAAAGTATGTTCACTTTATATCTATTACTCATCCTTACACAACTTCAAGGGTTACCCTAGTGTTTGCTCAAAATGTCATAGAGTTATATAGGCTTCTAGAAAATATAGTTTTGGATAGGGATTCTATCTTTACTAGTAAATTCTAGTAAGAATTGTTCAAAGTATAAGGGGTCGGCTCTAAACTAAGCATATTGAGGTTACCAAGAAAACCTTAGAGAACTACTTACGATGCTTCGTAAGAGATAACTTAAAACCTGGTCACAATGGATCACTATGGTCGAGCGGTGGTATAACATTAATTACCACGCATCCCTAAAAACCATCCCATTTTAAGCACTATATAGTTATGAAACCCAAGCCTAATCAATTATGTTCTTGGTCTCACACGTAATCAAGCGGTAGAAAAGCACCTAAAGAACAAAACAATCATTTTACACAACATTAAGGTCAACCTAGTTAAAGCACAAAATCAACAAAAAGAACAAGCTGATAAAAAAACAATAAGCAAGAGTTTGAGATAGAAGAATGGGCATACATGAAATTACAACTCTATTGCTAAATGAGTATATGACAACAAAGAAAGAAGAAGTTAGTTCATCAATATTATGGGCCATTCAAAGAAGAGAAAAAAAAATTAAGAGTGTTGGTTATTATCTGAAGTTTCCTGAAAGGATCGAAGTGCATCCTACCTTTAATGTTTCATTGCTAAAAAAAAGACTAAAAACTATAGAACCCGTGGCATCAAAGCTGCCACCATTTTGGGAAAGAGTTCCCAACTTATTACCCAAACATATCTTGAAGCAGAGGATGAAAAAACTTGAAAGGGTGTCACAAAGGAGTTCCTAGTACAATATGAAAGGCAAACCAATGAGGATACGATGTAGGTAGATTAAAAATGGATATATTCAGCTCATCCCAACTTTGAGGTCAAGGATCTCAAAGAGGGAATTGATGTAACAGTTAACATAATTAGCAGCAAACAATGGACTGAAGCTTCGAGAATAAGGTTATTAGGATAATGCTCATCCAGTGGTGGAGATTGTGTAAATGGGAAGATATTGACACATGGATCTTCACAGCTATGCACTAGTGTTTGGATAATTAAAAGGAAATGACAGCACATCAATTAATAAGGGAATGATCAACCTTAACCATGTCAATACCATAGGTTTAATTGGATTCAAATTGGAATTCAAGACCTTGAATCTCGGGTGAAATATCTAATTAGTTTAAAATTAGGCTGAGGCATGGGTATGGAAAATTTCATAATAAGATTCATTCTTTAGGAGTCTCGACCACCTCTAATTGGTCACTAAATTTTTCTTTTGATTTTTATTTTATTTATCACCTTTCTATAATTAAATCATTTGCTTTCATAATAAAACCTTGATTTAATTTCTTATACTTAGTGTTTTTATCATAATTAGTAGTCAAATTATCATTCCATATACACATTAACTCAAGATAATTGCAAATATACATACAACCATAACCTTAGAAATCTTAAGAAATTCAACCAATATAGCTCACACTTTCATGCCTAGTGCATCCAGCATTTTAGCAAAAACATAGACACAAAAACAACTAAAAGTTTAAAATTCACTAATCGTTATGTTTGCAAGTTCCAGCTACCTTAATTATTGACAATCACCATGAAACTCAACTAGATTGTCGAATCTCACTCCATAAAATCCGTAAAAGATAATAGTCTAAATAACAAAGTAATTGAAACTTAACAACCCACGAATATTTCTAATTCAAGAATTCAAAAACATGGAAGTTAACTTCTCTATGTTACCATAAAATCCAAATAGGATTATATAGGGTCAAATTGAGTTTACATTATTATGATTATCCTCTTCCTAATTGCTTATCAATGCCATGAAAACCATTACTTCACTCAACATACAAGTTGGATCATGGTAGATCTGCGGCTAGGGTTAGATGAGAGAGACATGTTAGGTTTTGATCAATTTAAGGTTTTGAAAATTTGCAAAGAGAAAGATTTTCCTCACATGAAGTGAGAGAAGATTGATATGTTGTTTGTTTGATATTTTAATTTGATATATATATATATAAAGGGTAATTTAGTTTTTTTTTAGATTTAAAAGTTTTTATAGATCTAGATGTAAAGTATAATTTTTCAAACTATAACCGGTAATTATAATTAAAATCAAATTAAAATATTTCACGTATCAGAAACTTGAAACTGATACTGGCT
>Ga0325402_1006281_pt1 | contig 11218 bp, 3 predicted proteins | sample PopdelMetagenome_22_FD_207212 | JGI IMG/M metagenome (GOLD analysis project Ga0325402, IMG submission 207212) | Populus deltoides microbial communities from Bellville, Georgia, United States - Xylem-PdKOR-R3 | ecosystem: Host-associated > Plants > Phyllosphere > Stem > Wood/Secondary xylem...
CTGGAAAATTCCTGATGGGCAATTGTTTGTCTACAGTAATGAAATGATGGATTTTTAGAGATGAGAATCGAATTGTAATTATCATTTAATTAGGCTGTTATTGCATCAAAAAAGAACACAGAAACCACTTTTCAAAACAAAATCTAGTTGAAAAGGGTTAAAAGAAACAAGATGAGGGCATGAACTATGAACACTACAGTCAATAGTTGGAGTCGGATTATCACTCCTTTTAGCAGATTAAAGGGATGGGCGACAAACACACATGCAAATGGGACCTTTATTCACCATGTCTATGTTTCTATAATCTTGAGTATCTTTTTTCACTTTTCTTCTCAGTTTTTTATTGCTATTAATTGAAGTTTTTAAACCGTGATCGGACAGTTTAAGATCCGAGTTACTGGGTTGATTTTATTTTTATTTTTTTTATATAAATCAGCATAATATTTTTTATTAGAAAATAATAATTAATAAGTTATATCTAGATTCTGCTATGTCAATTCAGATCATCTAATTTATTTATTTTTATCTTTTCTCGATACCTCATCATAAAAATTAATATAATGTTAAGTACAAACTTAAACAAATCAGTAGAAATGTTGTTTGACATGGTAGAGACATTGAATTTACGTAACCATTGACTAGGAGTAGTTGTAATCTTCCCTTAGAGAACTACAAAAGTCCATTTGTGTGCCCGATTCATGCTTATTTGTCAATGATTTCCCATTGTTCTGCTTGATGATTCTACTGTTTTTTTTTTCTTTCTAATTATTGTTGTTATTATAAGGATGATGACTTCATGATGTTGGTGGAGAAGAAAACCTTGTCGTGTTTAAATATAAAACAATTATTTAAATTAATTCAGAAACTTTACTCTACCATTTTGTAATTCTTCAATCTCAATACGTAATAAAGGGAGGAAACAAGATCGGATGTTGAGGGCATTGCACTTCCAAGATCTTACATTTTAGTTCTCAGATTTTGGATTTTTCTTAACACACTCTTCGAGTTAAGGATTATCCAAGAGAAATTATACATGTTTCTCAACATCGAAAATTTTGTGATTATATATTTTTTTTATATCCATGACTTTTCAATTTATTATTTTATTTTTCAATTCAATCTAATTTTCCAAAGCTAGCACCCCCATCTCATTAGAATTGCGACTTTTTCCCTCGCGTAATTGCTTGACATCACAAGATTTCATAGAAGATCCACTAAATGACAACGATATCAAGAAATTGCGAAAGAAAGCATGAAAACAATACAATATAGTCCATAAAGCATACTATAAGCGGAAATTAACCTTTTCAATAATTCTATCAATCAATCCAGCAAGTTATAACTTTTTAGTAATTATCAATTGGAATTACAAAAGTCAGGCATGTGTTTACTGAAAGCTAAGGAATCTAAAGGGAGTAAAAGTATAGATTAATCTCAAAATCCATTATGTACTTTTAATCCCAATTGTACTTTCTATCGAACCATGCATTCGTTCAATTTCATCAAACATTCCTCAGTTTAGCAATTTGATTCGATTAAAATATTTATAATATGTAACTTAACTATAATAAGGTTTTAATTTGAACCTTCAAACAAATCTGATTAATCCGACTAATTAATATATTACCTATCTAATCGAATCAATATTGAATAATTTAAAAAATAAAATAATGTTGTTTTCATATAACACAATTAAACTGAGTTGTTTTTAGGCTAGACCTTGAATTGGACCTGACAACCATGCTTAATTCCTCCAACAAAATATTAAAATTAAACTATAAAAAATGGCTTTTATTGAACTTCTTGAGTTCTCTAGTGGTAACTTAATTCTTAGATAAAACAATGACAAATAATTCTTGTTTCAAAACAAATAAACTTTAATAAATATGGTGGATATTTTATGACTAAAAACAAAAACACATTGGTATGGAGAGTGAGAAGAGTCCAATGACAATAAACACAATTCATTGTGGCATGGCATGAGAGGGGGAAAGGATATAAAACATGAAAGGAACACGTCAACAAAAACAAAAGAGGAAGAAATCATAAAAAAAAGAAGAAGCATAAACCCTTAAATGCAGGAATGATTGTAGCATCCCGGTAGAGAATTTGAATCTCACAACACCACGCGTGACACTTGTTGACCTTTATCATTGTTGTTTATGGGCCTAATTTCCCACCTTTTTTCAATTTTCTTTTTTAGTGTTTGGTATTGTATGTTCAAATTGGTTTAAAATTGAATGGTTTTTCAATTGAATCTTTTATTTGATTAATTTTAAGAAAATAATCTACAAGATTGATTCATTTAATAGCCATCATTGGTCATCATTGCCACCCACATTATATATTTAAAGGTATATTAAACACCTTTTCTCTATCAATTTGATGTAATTTGTGTTAGTTTGATTCCATACAACGTTAGGGTTTTGAATTAAGGATTTTAAAAAAAAATCATAATTTTTTCTGCAACTAGGCTAATTAGATATAATTTAAGTTAATAACTAGGTTATTTTATAAAATAATCAATAATTTTGGGTAGTTGTTGATTGTGAGTTAACAAAATTGTTTTTGTTATAGTTAGTGTTGATTTAGATTAAATTATGAATTATACCGAATTGGGTATAAAATAAGATAATTATATATGAAATACATGAATTGGGTTGCTAATTTTGTTATGGTAGTGAAATTCAGGTGTTCTTCGATTAACTTCAAAAATTCAGATTTTAACCGATTATGTTATCGTTATGATTTTATTGATAAATTATGCATTTTGATTAACCCTGTGATATTAATAAATTAGATTTGGTTTTTGTTGTGTTGTTTGACAAAATATCTGGCAATTTATAAATATTATGCTTTTATGGTAGTACCATCGTCAATACCAATAATGGTGTCACTTATAATAAAGAAAGTCATGAATTTCTAACTACTATATTATACATGTCCCTTGATGAGTTATCTATAATGTTATGTGATTGACCTACTTAGAATATGTTTGAAATAGAAGTTGAAATTACTTAAGAGATATTGCAAACCAGGGTCAGTCAAGCTCATTTTGTCAGTGTACCAATATATAGTGATAAAAGTGTGAATTCAATGTTTGGGTTTGCGAGGATTAATGAGATTAATATGCTACAGCTTTATTTGAATAGTATACCTAGATGAAGAAATCCCTCCAGTATAGAGTTGACTCGGTTTTCAAGTAACTCTCAGAGAACCATATAAGCATCACGAGCAACTGGTCCATTTAGGCTAGGTGGTAATGCAAAGATACATATATTGGTACAAAAAATTATTAATATGTAACCTTAATGGGATATGACATATGATTCATATTGCCATGAATAATTTGAACAAAGTAACGATGAAGATGACCATTACATGACTCCTTTGAGGTTGAGGGGGGAGATGAAGAAGATAGAAAAGATGGGGATGCTGAGTTGGTTGAGCTTGTCAATCAATACATGACTCCTTTTCCTCATGAATTCGAGGTTGTGAGAGTGGATGACCAATACGGATGCAATGACTAGGATAATAGTTATAGGTATTCGCTCTTATCAATTGATGAATTGGAGATTGAAAAAATAAATCAAAGACATGTCTGGACGTATTACTATAGTTAAACAATGGCATATAAAGAATTCATTACAATACAAGGTCCATCGTTCAACTAAAACTTATATTTAGTTGCAATGGGTTCAAGAAACAATTTGCAGATGGTATTCGCATGAGGGAGTATCACCAAAGGTCTAATTAATGAAAAATTTCAAAACTAAAAAGGACAACACATATGTCAAAACCCTTTTGTTTTGCAACGCCATCATTAGATTGACTCAAGTTTCATGTTGAGGTGATGTCAACAATTATAAAAAGGGATACAAGTACAAGTGTCTCGACGATTCAAGGTATTATGGAGAGCGATTATGAGCATGAAATCTCATGTTGGAAGGCATGAATGGCTAAGTAGAAAATATTAGAGGGTTGTTTGGTACATATAAAAAGTCATTTCAAAACCTACATAAAATGCTACTATCCATCAAGGATTCAAATCCAAGAAAAAAATATCATTTAGGATCATAAAATGATCAGTGGCAATTTGGCAACATTTAGGAGAACATTTTAGGCATTTAATGATTCAATTGATGGGTTTTAATATTGTCATCCTCTAATTAATATTGATGACACTCACTTTTATGATAAATACATGATAAAGTTATTGGTTGCAGTTGTTTATGATGCGAACAATAAAGTTTATCTGTTGTGTTTAGTTATTGTTGAAGAAGAGACAAACAATAATTAAAGTTGTTTTTTACATTTACTTCTTCAATATGTAATCGGTGGTTGCACCAGGTTATGTATTATATCATATAGACATGTGGCGATTAAGAATTTCATGGCATATATTTTTCTCGAGCTTATTAGATATCATCGACATTTTATATGTAACTTAAGCACTAAGTTTAGAAATGTTGCCTTGAAAAATATGCTGCATAGGATATATTCAAATCCTTCAAAATAGGAGTTTGTCATTTTATACAAGGATCTGGTGGGCACCGGTGATGTGATTAGAGTATGGATAGAAGTTGAACATGGAGAAAAATGGGCGATGTTAGAGCAGCACCTGATGATTGATGTAAATACCTACATGAGATGATATATGTTTATTATGTGTTGTTTTATCACACCTACTGGTTGTTTTTTTCGAAATGTCCATGAAATTCAATGCATTATACCCTTCGATATTCGAGGCATATACGATTGGTATATAATATTATTTTACATGTAATATTTATTAAATATTATTAACGTTATTGTTTACGATAACTTTTAATTAGTTTTTAATGTATGTAAATAGATTCATTATTTGGTACAAGAGGCTCCAATGATTATCTGTGAAGGCATCAACAAGATGAGATATGTTATGGTCAACACTGCGTCTTTAAGTGGCATTAAGGAAAGTTGAGATTGTTTATCATGAGAGTGTTAGGGATGTTGGTTTGTCCATAGCATCCCAAGCCCATCCACGAGCATCCTAGTTTCGTCTATGAGCTGAGGTGATATTAGTCCTTCTCACCCCTACACGGATGTTACAGACTCATCCTCAAGTTAGACGAGTTAAGGTAATGTTTTAGACCCATCCATAAGTGCTTCAAACTCTTCCAAGAGCAGGAACGATTATTAGATATAGTTATATATTATTATATGTTATGGTAATTATTAATAAATACATAGTTAGTTTGATTTCAATAAAATATCATGATATGTTAATTGTCAGTTTAATTTTGTTAATTATAATTAAAAATACTATATAATGCTTATGTGAATTGTGTTTTAATACTAGAAAACTGATTATTAAAATTGTGTGGGTTGTGATTTTTTTAGACATGAAGTTAATGGCGAAAAAAAAAAGTTCCACGATATACCTTTTTGTCAAGGAGATCTAAATGGTTAGTTTTGCAGGAGCCGATGATTTTGATTTCACTACCTCCACAGCCGTCGGGCATTCAAACTGAACTAGCCAGTACCTCGGGCTCCAGTTTCATAGATAAACATTCCATATCATGTGTAGTCACGATCACATTTCTATCCCGAACTTGTTGAAAGCATTCCATTAATTTAGTCCATCTTTATATAGGCAGGGTTCCATAGAAAACTATTCACTACAATAAGAACCTCATATTCAAAGTTAGGCAGATATCTAATCACAGTGGTAACTTGGTGAATAGAATCCATTCTTTTAAGCATTTCTGAATGCGAATATAGAAAAGGCAAGTTTGGAGGACGGTGCAATGGATTTGGATTCACTTGGGGCAAAAAAAGAAAGAAAAACGAGGCACATTCTTGTTATTTTAGCACACAAAAAGGTAAATATACAGGCGATGTTCTAAAGCAACAAATGAGATAAGAGGTCCCTAAAGTTCCACTGAATAATATACGAGAACCCACCTGAAGATGTTACATGCAATATTTCTCCCACCAAAACTATATCTTAGCCCATGAAATTAAATCAAAGTGGTCCAGGCTCCAAGCTTTCATTTTCATGGTAAGAAGACCAAGCATCAAGCATGTATTTCGTCACCACTAGCCTGAATCACCGGAAAATCTCCTTTTAGAAGCTTTCATCAACCTGGCTGATTTCCCATCGCATGACTGCGTAGTGCTATTCAACTTTTATGAGGAAGCTCTGTGCACAATCAAAGAAGAACAAAGATTTGCCACCTTTTCTTTTTTCTTTTTTTCTTTTTTTTTTGGGGTTTGAGAGAGCGATGGTCCTCTAGAACCATTAGTGATTTTGCGGCTGGTTTGGGTTGAAACTTGGAACAGAATTAGGTTCTTTCCATGCAAGCCCATGATAATATTTCTTGACTTTGTTTGCCCAAATGCAAATTATTTAATTTCTTCAACTTTTTTCGACAACGATGGTAGCGTTTTTTGAGTCATCTGATAGGTAGGGAGGGAGGGAGGCTTTGAAATTTCAGTGCAAAATGCCAAAATCAAGTGGTTACTTTACTCACTTTAGCTCTGTTCCTAGAGAAACAAGTAAGGGTTGCTTTGGCCTTGCCACTTATCACTAATCGTCATTGGATTATTCATCATTGTCCTAATTGCAATGCCTGCAATTGGCTGTCAAATTGATCTGCTTTTACATGCTTTATTTTCTATGTCTTTGACCATTTTAAGGGGTGATTCAACTTATTTTGGCGATAGTGGGACAACTCTTGGAGCTTTGCGGGGACAGGAGAGATTAGAAAATGCCAAATGCTCTTGAAAAATTTCAATATAGTTTGGCACCAAAGTAGTTAATTTAAGCTCTGACTTGTTATTGGATTCAAGATCCAATTATTCGACTCATTTTTGGGTGCATGCCCCCAGGGTTGATGTTGATTTGAGTCAACTAATTTTAAGTTTTTTAAAGGTTAAAACAATATAGTTTTAAAAATAAAATTTTAGAGTTCAAATAAAAATTTGATATGGTCCACCAGTTTGCAGCTTTGAATTAAATTTCTAAAGAAAATCGGCTCGAATTAAAGATCTGAATTCTTGATTGTTGAGCCCTTTTTTATCTTGATCAAATTCATGTTATTTTTTTTTATTAATCTAGTAGAGTTTGGATTGAATTTAATTAAATCAACTAGATTATTAAAATTTTGATTGTGTCAATTAAAATTATTGAGTTGGTATCTAATTCAACTCAATAAGAAATTCAACTCGGAATATTTTATGTGAAGGGTTTGGTATAAGATGAGGTTATATAATTGCTAAATTATTGGTCCGCGCTACACCGTGAGTTAGATCAATTTTATTTTTATGTCAAAAAAATATATAGGTATTGCTAGTGTTTTTTCTAATATATAAAAAAATCAAATCATATTGAGATTGACCCAATATGACCCGATCAACTTGATGAGTTCAAAAACAATTTAAATGACAGGTAAAATCATAATTTGACTCAAAATAATTTTTCAAAATGAACTTTTCTTTACAGATATGAAGACAATAACATATTTGATTGATTCATATTAATCTTTCAATTCACATACAGGGTCATGAAATAGTGATAACCTCATAAAAAGCAAATCAAAACGAATTATAAAATCTAATTTCCAATAAATTTAGTGTTGAAATATGAAATTGAAAAAAAAATAAAAAAAACCTTAAAAATGACCCCGAGTCGACTTAAGTTAACATGTCAAACTTACGATCTAGTTAATGAAACCTTAATAACCTGATAAAAAGCAAATTGAAACAAATTATGAAATCTAATTCTCAATCAATCCAGTGTTGAAATATAAAATTGAAAAAAGATTTGATTAAAAAATTGACATAAAAACAATTCGAATCAACTTATATTAACTTGTCATACCTGTGATTCAAGTGATGAAAAGCGAAATAAATAATAAAGTCTGATTTTTAACCTTATAAAAAGCGAACGAAATAAATAATAAAGTCTGATTTTTAATCAACTTAATTTTAAAAGATAAAATTAAAAAAAAGAAGTCATTTAGGGAAAAAAAACTCGAGTCAAACAAGTTAACTCGTCAAAGCCACTTTTCAGGTTACGAGATTATGATAACCCTGTAAAAATTAAATTAAAAAAATTATGAAACGCAATCCCTAGTAAATCTAAGGTTGAAGGATATAATTGAAATTGAAAAATCAATTAAAAAAAGACACATAATACAACAACTTGAATCAATCCGGGTTAATCCTCTAAACCCATGACTTGAATAATGAGATAAGACTTGAGTCATCCTAGATTAACATACAAAATTCATGATTCAAGTCATGAGATAAAAATAATCTCATAAAAAGAAACCAAAACAAATCATAAAATTTAATTTTTAATCAACTCATTGTTAAATGATGAATTTTAAAAAAATCAATTAAAAAAAAACTTTAATTCACCAAGTTGACTCGTAAAACTTGCGGTTCGAGTTATCAAACTAGAATAGACATATAAAAAATAAATTAAAAAAATATAAAGTTTGGAGAAATTAATATTGAAAAATAAAATTAAAATCAAGAAAAATATAAATTAAAAAAAAAACTAAGAAAATAATTTTTTTAATAAATAGTAATATGCGGAGAGGTTACAGTAAAAACTTTTATCTTTTCTTTTTTAATTGTTAATTTGTTAATGAACAAACACGAAGTCCGTACAAATGTTTGATATCGCGTGAGGTTAAACTATCATTAAAAAGCGCGTGATCATATTGTGTCCTCTGAAATGTTAATCACCCTCAAACGACCAGAATTACAGACTAGTTATTACTCTCTGTCGCTTTCCACCAGCCGCAGACGGCGCAGCGGTCAAGAAATACAGCAAATCCAAAGCAGGAAAAGCTTCATAGCAGCAATTATCACCTCCCCGCCACTCTCCTGCAAGTAACCAGAAGATAATACTCCCTTCTTGACTGGCTAGTTTCACGATAAAGACAACATGGCAGCGAGTGGAAAAACCTAGGTTATTTGCCGCTTGTTTTATTCCATGCCCTAGCAAGGAAACATGAAAACAACACGCTTCGGCCGTGAAGAAAGAGAGAGGTTTTTCAGTGTTCTACTGTTCTTAAAGGAACTTTTAATGGATGGGATTTTGTCCATGGCGTTTGGCAAATCTTTAATCTGTCAATTCTGTCTGTAAAATCCTTGAAAATGACAAATTTTGTGATTCTTTCTTCCAGTGTTTTTGTTCCCAAGGTCCAGTCTCTGGTTTAGCATGGCCCCTCGTTTTTTCCTCGTACGACACATGTCTGTTGAACAAAATGAGCTCACATTTTATTTCTCAAATTTTAGCTCATGTTTTTAGTTAAAATTCAAAGTGTGTTCAGTATTTTTATTTTTTAAAAAATATTTTTTATTTAAAAATATATTTAAATAATATTTTAATTTTAATTTTTTTAACATTATCCTATCAAGATAATTTAAAATAAAAAAATCAATTTTTTTAAAAAACAGGATCATACCACTAAAACAAATAAACTCTTAATAAATTTCTTTAACAAACTCAATCCATCTTATCAGTCGAGGATAGTAAATTAATTTGATTAAAATCAAGTGATTTAATAAATTAAGCTGTGATCTGGTTACCTTAATTAAAATTCAATTCATGTATATCATGTTAAAACTAATAATTTTTTTTTAAATAATTGAAATCACATTATTTTAAATAAAAATAATAGATACAAGTTGATGATATAACTTTTTTTTTATTTGAGGAAACCTTACCCCCTCGAAAAGCGTATTTTGTGGGTCCAGGTAAGGGAGTAAAACCCTGGCTATTTCAGGCTCTTACAAGAGGTGCACGCCCTGACTCGAACTCGAAACCTGTTGTGCAGATCTTAAACCCTTTGCCATCATGCTAGAGAATGATATAACCTGCAAGTTAAATCCATATATTCTAAATCAATTTGGATCCTTAATTAGATTTTACAGTTATGATGTTTATATTATTAATACCTTATTCTCGAATTTCTTCCTCTCTTCACATTTTGTGTTCAAATCCTCATTCGGGCTACTTTTATTTGAAGGGACAAAATGAACATGCTCTGTGTTCGAAAACTTGTTAGTTAAAGATTGAATTTCAATATACGAAGTGAAAATATGTAAGAGAGAACCCATAAATTTAACAATAATTAGAAAAGAAGAACACAAAATCAAATAAATTGATGCTCGTAGATTGGAGAGCAAGGAAAATCTTTGAAATTAACGGAGTCTTTTATACTAGATAATGAAACATTACATTAAAGTGACGTCGTCTGTAAGAGCATTGGCAGACGGCACCATTTTGGATGCTTGTTGCCGGGATTTGTGGCACTCCCAAATCTCCGACAATCTGCTGCATTAACTCCACAATTTTCCACCTCCACACACAGTAAAGTAAGGCAAACCACTTGGCTTTGGTTTTGCCCTTTTCATCATGCCTTAGCAGCCACTTTCTACCCTAGGGATTTAGGTTCTTCGCTCTCTCTCCTTGGGCTACAAGGAAGAGCCTGCCTGGTGAGCATAGCAAGTGCCCTTCCTCAAAACTCACGATGCTGCAGGCACTGCCACCTGCCTAGTTAGACAGACCCATCAGGGCTATGAAATTATTACTATCATTTTGTTCTATTCATTTTTAACATATTAAAATATTATTCTCTAGACATTTCCAACTGTGATTCAACTGAAATGTCTAGAGAATAATATTTTTTTATGATAAAAATAAATAGATATTTTTTAAATTAATGTCCGGTTAATTTGTGCTTATTAAAATAATTTTACAGTTTATAAAATTAATAATTATATAACTTTTTAATAACTTTAAAATTAATAATTATACTCGATTTTTAAAAATTAAATCTAAAATTTAAATAATTAAATTACATTTCTCGTGATTTAAGCATTAAATTTTTAATGAACATTTAACGGTGGAAGGTATTTTTTTTACAATTTAAAAATAAAAATTAAAACAGGTGTTAAACAAATGTGTAATTTAACAAGTATTGAATTATAATTTATTTTTTACTTAAAAAAACCATATTATATTTTTTAGATATTTTTTAATGGTTTTGAAACGTGCTGATATTAAAAATAAAAAATCCTTAAAAAAAGTTTTTAATTAAAAAATATTTTTAAAAATAACTATACACCCTAATACAAAACATACACTAATAGACAAGATTATTGTTAAATCTGAGTTAATTATTTTTATTAAAATAATATTAATTTTCATGTTGAG
>Ga0325402_1006282_pt1 | contig 11218 bp, 5 predicted proteins | sample PopdelMetagenome_22_FD_207212 | JGI IMG/M metagenome (GOLD analysis project Ga0325402, IMG submission 207212) | Populus deltoides microbial communities from Bellville, Georgia, United States - Xylem-PdKOR-R3 | ecosystem: Host-associated > Plants > Phyllosphere > Stem > Wood/Secondary xylem...
TGAAATCAGCTATTTGATCAGTGAAGGGTTTTTTTCATCATAATAGGAACAAATTATTAAGTACATGTCTTAATATAGGTAAATGAATGTGATCCTGTTCAGGTTGATTTATCAATTAGGATAAGCCTGATTAGTTACTACTTGAACATTTTGGCTCTTATTTTGTCTGGCACAATACCGTAACCAACCTCAATCGACCATCACATGACTCACAACTGCCTCCTAGGAACAGCCTAGAAAATCTAACGAATGAAGGAATCCCAAGTGAACACATGTCCATTCACTTTATGAATCTTTTCTTAGGAGTAGGGATCCTTGAGTGATCGACAAGCAATATCTAATGAAAGGTTGGCTAAGCAATGCGGATTAAAATGCCTTGTTGATAAGGATGGCACTTCAATGGGCATCCATCCAATCCGATCCAAATGGATAGGTTTTTTAGGTAAAAAATGGTTTTGGTTTGGATTTGGATAAAATCTGAAACGCAGACACACACACACACACACACACAAACACACACACACATTAAGTACAAATACAATTATATCTGGAAAATATTTGCAGTTATGAGAACCATATCCGATCTAAAACACAGACAAACACACACACAAGCTCCCACGTTCATGCGTGCATGCATGTGTTGTAATACATTTTTTTTCATTACTTGTAAATACTCACTAACTCTGCTCACAAGCTCTAAATCTAAAACAATCTCTAGCTCTCTGCTTTCTGTTTTTTAACTTATTTAGTTGTTGTTAATAATATGATTATATGTTAATAATATTTTTGACCAAATTTATTAAAATTATTGATTTAAAAAATTAAAAATCAAGCACTCAATTAAGTCTTTCTGAAAAAATAAGTGTATGGATAACGGTTAACCAAATGGATATTTGAAATCCAATGGTTTGGATATTGTTATCCAAGTTCCTTAACTAATGGGAAATGGATAGGTTATGGTTATCCTACCATCCAAAACCATGGGTACCCATTGCAATCCTTACTTTTTGGTGTATTGCAAGACTATAGAGACCCTAGTCTAGTATCCTATAGATAAAAAAGATGTGTTATGCTCAGCAAGAAATAAATCATCCTCGTAATTGAAAATAAAATACCCTTCAAGATAAAGCGCACTCATTTTCTTGTTGATTATCCACTCATTAGACTAGAAGGAACACTATCCTATGCCACACACAAAAAAACACAGCTAGGCATAAGGAATAATGAAATTACAATCAGCTGGTAACCATGAAAGCACTTGAAATAAAATTAAAAATGATTAAAATAGCATCAATGCTATCTGCAAATTAATTCCAATCTTACACCCAATGAATTCTAATCATTAAATGGATACATTATTTCCATTTAATCAATTCACATAAAAATAACAGGTTAAGTTTCTCTTTTTGGCAACTAGCAAAATAAGTATGTTGATGGAATTTAGATGATCAGCTAAAGAACTTCTGACAACTAACAGTTCTTGAAACATTACAAGCTATTAAGAATTAAAGTAATCAATGATCACAGAACTTTAAGGAACCACTGTGCTATAGAATAAAAGCTTGGGCAAGCCACTTACATGCTATCAAGATCAATGAACTCTTCCTTCACCAGCAAAGCTGTAAGCTTATACAGCCCAAATGGGACATGGCTATTTAATTCAATTCGCTGATAATATTGAAACTTGAAACCAAGAATTTGCGATGCATGTGACTGAAGAAAAAAAAATTCAATGGTATGAGAAACCTGAACTTGTGTGTTACTTAATCATAATTTAAAGTTTGAACATTTATGCCAACCTTAACAACAATGATTCATACCTTAGGAAAGATGGGTATCAATTCCAAAAAGACATTGCTATCAGGCTGAAGTTCAAAACACTCTAAAACCTGAAAATCATGAAATAATTGCAATCCAAAAATTAACCTCTGATTATCAATTTCTGCATCAGTACAACAACGTGAACTGTATGAAAGTAACAAATAGGAACAACTTACAATGTCAAAAACACGGTTTGGGTCCAAATCGAAATGACCAATCAATGACTGCAGAGATTGCATTAATAAGATGTGAGAAAAATGAGGGTCAGTCCAAGCTAAATTATAAGTCAAAAAATGCAAGCCCGAGTCAAAACCTTAATGATGCCTATTGTCGCTGCTGATGTATTTTCAGTTGTATCTTCAGAACCTTGATAGAGAAGAGTAACCTGCAGATCCACTTGAACAATAAATATCATAATGAAACCTACTGTAAATGCTAGAACAATGATGCAGTATAAGAACAAGAAAGTTCACTCATTCATTGCTAGTTTAGTACATTTAAAATTTTATTATTATTTGATAGCTTTCTAGAATTTATTTATTTTTTTGTTAAAAGGTAATATTTCATAAGGATGATTCATAATCTGAGTATCGTTTCTACTATTTATTTGAACCCTCTCCTACAGCTTTTCCTTCAAACTCTTTAGCCCTCTCCTATAGGGACCTGCCCTCACCTATAGGGTATTGTTTCTTCTTGCTCGATCTTTCCATTTCCTATAGGGAATTGTGCTTTTTCTATCTTTGCTATTACATTGTTCTACATGGACCAATAAAGTTATCTGACCATACCATACCTAAATAGATTGAGTAAAAAAGAATTCAAGTGAAAACAGCTAGCCAAAAGCTTTGTGATTCAGGACAGCCTACTGTGCTATTCTGAATCTGACTTTTTAGAGGTTGTTTGGGGCTGTTAAGTTGTGAATTTAAGCTCGAATATGAGGAAGGAAGTGGATAGATTCTAGGATTAACACCTAGAGGATAGAAACACAAAGGGAGATTGAGTCACACAATCAAAAGCAAATTCCTGGAATTTTATTCATCAACTGTGAGTAAAATATTAAAATACTAGATAACCTTTATACTCCTAGTCCAACAAGGACTTATTTTCCTATAGAAGAAATCTATTTAGAATAAGAAAAAACTAACAAAGCTAATTGCTTTAGAACTAATATAATACTAAACAGAAAATAGCCTAGACCTAGAAAATTTTCCAAGACTTTCCAGAAAATCTGAAAATTACAGAAATACCCTTCTATACAAAAAGATATATCTTGCTTCTTTTGCAGTCTGCGCCCTTGCTTGGCAAAAACTCAACCTTGAGTTTTTAAGTGTCGATGTAGCAAAACCCACATAATGTGCAGTGACATCCTTGCCTCAAGGAAACTCCATTAAATATGAACCACTCTGTAGGAGACAGAAATGATAATATGAATTTTGTGCTATAAATTTCAAAATCAAAATCATGAACAATGAATCCATTTGCATTGCCAGTTGCACTTTGTCCTTGCTATCCTTGCTTTCATTAACATTCTGCTCATCAACATTTTTCTTTTGTTTGGCTACATCAAGTGTAACACATATTTCTTTAAGCTTTGTAATAAACTGATTAGAGAATGCCTTTTCTCGTTCACTCTCCAAGTCATTGTCAGTCTGAAATGCATTTGTTTCTTGTAGAATCTACCCTTTGGAAAATAATTCCAATTTTGTCTTATCAACAAAAGCAGGTTGCTCTATCTCTTTTGCATGCCATTTTGTAGTTTCAGCTTGCTGATGTTGCTTCTCAAGTTGCTGATTAAGATTTTCAGTACCTTCTTCCATGATTCAGCATGCCAATTGGGATCTGTTGCTTGATCATTAGCCAACCCTTGCAAACCTCGATTTCCAAGTTCCGTGCTAAGTTTAGGGGTTGTTTCAACAGGATACTTGCTTAGAACAGCCTTTGTCAAACTATCTAATACTACTTGCACCCTACCAAACCTAGCATTGTTAGATGTTTCCATTGCATCCATCCTATCATTTGTAGACTTAACTCTTGCCCAACTGCTTGCATAATGCTCTCAAACTTGGAATTCAATTCGTTGACAGACAGTCACCATAATTTAAGTAGAACGCATCCTAGGATCTTGAAGCTCTGATACCAACTACTTTAGGGCAGCCTAGGAGGCTGTTCTGAATCTGACTTTTTAGAGGTTGTTTAGGGCTGTAACGTTGTGAATTTATGCTGGAATATAAGAAGGATGTAGATTGATTATAGGAGTAACACCTAGAGGATAGAAAAACCTAAGCTTCACACCTAGGTTCTTAGGAGTCACACCTAAGGGGAGGTTCAGTCACACAATGAAAAGCAAATTTCTGGAATTTTATTCATCAACTGTCATTGAAATATTAAAAGGCTTATTTTAGACTACACAAACCTTATATAGAGATGCCTACTCCTGGTCCAACAAGAACTTATTTTCCTATATAAGAAATCTATGTAGAAGAGGAAAAAACTAATAAAGCTTATTACTTTAGAACTAATAAAATACTAAATAGAAAATAACCTAGGCCTAGACATTTTTTCCAGATTTTCCAGCAAATCTGAAAATTACAGAAATACCCTTTTATACAAAAGGACATCAATCATGATTTTTTTTGTTGTCTGCATCACTTAGGGAACATACTTGGCATGTAGAGAATAACTCAACAAGTGCATGTGCTTTATAATGGAAGACAGAAAGAAAAACTTCAACAAACCAAACCAAAACTAAAGATAAGCCATCTCAGCTTATATCAATCATATAGGTGGTAAAAAATAATCTAATCTTAAAATTCAGATCTGACCCAATAAGATTTGCCCCTTGCAGAGTTCCACTTGATATAAGACTCCAATTCTAAGCATGACCAAGCAAAGCATTATAACTAAGCAGCAGATCATGCAAACCTGACCAAAAACAGCAGGAATATGATGCATAAAAATTCTTTGTATTGCATAGAGTAGTCTCATCAGGGATGCAGCATTACAGCCTCATCTACTTTCATAATATTTTTCATTTCCTTGATCAAGAAAAAAAAAAGGACACCCCAACTTGATCATGTCAAGATACAATTTTACAAAAGTAATTTAATGTTTGATGTAATATATATATACAAACATTGCTCAAAAGAAAATCACAAATAAAAAGCTACATTCCAAGCAAAACAACATATCCATAAAGCTCAAGAAAATGCTCCAATCATTTATTACATAAGAGATAAAGGCCAAGAAAATAATTCCCCCAAAAATAGCTAGTACAAAAAAAGTGCACAAGAGAGCCCACTTGTTAAACAGAAATAAACAGAGGGAAAAACAGATAGAAGAGACTAAGAGAAAATTAAGATCTTGTTACCATAAATATAGCTAAAGGGTAGCTGATTGGCTGCAACTAATTGTCAGTAACATTATAAGGCGCATTACCTAAGCTAGGACTGACTGAATAAACAGATGCTAAGAAATACTTCCTTTGCACCTACGTTTTATAGACACAAACACAATCTCAAGTTTCAACATTAACCACATGGAACTGTCTGCTATAACTCCAAAAATATATACATGCAAACATAGGCTACACTTTTAATTCAGATATCTATTAATATTTTGTGGACGTAGAGACAAATACATCTTGAGAAATGTCCCAAAGCAAAATAAACATAAACGGTGAAGCACAAGTAAAATAATGAAATGTTATTTTTTTAATTCTTTGTTTTCAAACAGCGTAGTCCTTTATCAAGAAAAAAAATGGAGCCTGCGCATTTTTCATTCATCTAATAAAATAGCCATATTTGACCATTCTTCACTTGGAAAACTCACACAAACATGATTTTTCACTGTGCTCAATGCACAATCTAGACTGTCCAAATTGCCAAGTTGCAATTGCTTTGTCACTCCAATTCCAAGGTGGCATACAGGATTAAATTAAAGAAACTTTATGGGATACACTATCAGCAGTAAGAAAATGATTTGTTCTCATGCAAGCAAACCATTTGGTTATTAGAAACATAAAACACAGTTCTGATGATGAACTAATGCACTATTAAAAATACAGTTATCAAAGAACCCAAGAGCAAACAGTTTTAGAGCAATGTGCCTTGTGTAGAAAAATCTATTGGGTCAAAGCAATAATTTACCTCCCAATATAGGTATACAGATTAAAATTAAAGAAAGCAAACCTCTACTAGAAAGCCTCCAATATTTTATATGATGAGAGAAGAATCAAACAAAAAATCATGTAGTGATATGACGAATTGCAACAAATGTTCCCTCCATTGGCATACATTTGTAAAAGGGTGATCAACAAATTAACTTGAAAACTTTACAAAGAGCAAAGAAAGAATCAAATATTTAGCATACCAGTTTGGCATAGCCCTCACTCTCTTCGCGGAGAAGGTTAAATTTTGTTTGCTGATAAAGAAGACGTGTGTTTACCCTGACCTGAAAGCAATAGAAAAATATATCAATTGCATGCAGGATTAAGTAGTCTCATGGAACTCTAATGCAAACTGCTTCAAGTGATTATCATGGCCGAAAAAAATAAAATGATTAACTCATCAGCCGCGAAAACAGATCTTCCATGTCTTCCTCAAATTTCATTTGCACGGGTGCAAGATCAATTAACTCATCCAAACATTGACATAATTTCTTGTTATATATGAAAAGCAAAAAGCTAAATGCTAATCAACATTCAATGATCAGATCAGGTGTTCGGAAACAAAGTCCAGAGGATGTGCAGGGAATTAAGTTCACTGAAGAACCCAGGCTGGATATACCCAAAGTTGATGAAAGTAATAGCTCCAAATTCAAAACAATAGTTTTGTGTTTGTGAACATTTTAATTAATTCACCTCTTTGCCCTTCAAGTCTTGAGCCTTTATCTTTATCATTTCAGCTTCCCACAGAAATTCCTCCTGCAAACAGAAAATGTGTACTTAAAAACTTTTTTTTTACTAAGGTCAAATGAGAGACCAAATAAGTGTTATGAAATGATGAGCAGCAAAAACATTTTAAACGAACAAAAGATCCACCTCACAACGCTCTTGGAAAAACCTCAATGGGACCAATGCAGATTCAACCAGCCATTTTGCCTGAAAAGAAAGAAAGGACTTTATATTTAATAATGACTGCATAGTAACACTCAAATGGGGGAGAAGCATGGAAAGCCAAATATCAAAAAATGAAGAAGATATAGGTTATCCCACACATTAATAAAATCAAAAAATGAAGAAGATATAGGTTATCCCACACATTAATAAATAATTCAGTACTGTGCAAGGTATATTGCATGTTTATGTTAACAAATAAATGGCACACAGACACTGAACAAACAGAAGAGACTAGACAAACAAAGACTCACAAGTTAAACTAAATGGAAAAGGCACCACCCTACAAGCCCCACGGCATCATACTGAAAAAGGACAATCCAAGCAATACTTATGTTTCCTTAAAGATTCTCATATATATTCCATCTAAACCAAAAAATGATGCATGGACAAGAACAGGTAACCAAATACACATCATAGCATGACACTATCAGTATATAGCAGATGATGCTTTATAATAAGAGGGAAACATTTAGTAATGAAATTCATATATGTTGTAAGACTAAATTTGGAGGGTTTCCAAACACGAATGCTATGGTTGAACTGATAAAATGAACACAAAATTAAAGAGCACGTTCTGCACTAAGCAATGTGAGATTCACAGGTATAAAGCAGATAACTGGAAACATCAAAATAAATAGCAGCAGCAGCACAGAGCAGTTATTTCCACGCAACAAAAACAACCAGAAATTTGAGCATCAAACATACAAATAAAGGCCTTAAAAATTATCAATACTAACCAACTTTATGAGACGAGAACGGTACTCTCCAGACATTGTTAGCTGCAAAATCAGTCAAGCACATGAGTTTATAATAAAAATCATCGATTACCACAGATAATAAGAGATCAAAAACTTAGGTTCCAAAGTCACAGTGTAGATTAAGCAATACAAAATAGCATATCAAACAATAATTATGATAGTTATAACTATGTGAAGACAAATAAGTCAAATTCACGTTAACTCTGATATACTCGATCATAAAAGGAGAGGGACAAAAACAAAACCAACATCTTGAGCCATTTGAGTAATAATATCAGCGAAATTCGAACCCAGCCCTACGGCAGACACTTTATCAACAAACTCCACAGAATCCAGAGCAGCTTTACACTTTTGAAACGGCAGTTCTCCTCGAACCTAAAACAATCAATCGAGACATATTCAAGTAAAAATAAACTCAAATTGGAAAGCAAGTATAAATAATAGTAGTACCAAGTTCCAGGAGAGCTCGTAGAGAAATCGAAGAATAGGCACAGGGTGAGGGAGACGGAAGCTATGGTTTCCGCCCTTCAATTCACGGAGAAATTCTTCAGTTACATACGAACACTCCATGGGAGGGAGAGTTGTTGACATGTTTTTTTTTTTCAGTCTTTATTTTATATTTTAAAAAGAGTTATGATTTCTTTTAGGGTTTGGAGAATTCAATTCAATTCAATGGGATCATGACATAGCTTTGTGGAGGAAGAGAGGGGGGAGGGGGAGTGAAGTAAACCCTAAATGAGTAGATGAAATGATGGAATAAAGGGGAGTCCTCGTGTATGATTCAGCTGTGAGCGTAAAAGTTAAAACGCTGCGTTTGAAACTTGAATACAAGAGATGTTTCGCATTCAACCTGTTTTTTTTGCTTTTGTGAACATTTGAATTTTATTTTTAAATTAATTTATTTTAGTATTTTTTTTTTTTACTATTTTGATATATTAATATTAAAAAATAAATTATAAAAAATATATATATTATTTTAACATATTTTCAAACAAAAATTATTTTGAAAAGTATCTCCAATCATATTCTCAAACGACCACTTATAGTATGTGTATTTAAAAATACGGTTAAAATTGCATTTCTAAAAATTTCAAAAAAAGATTTTGCTTATAATTAATTTTATGAATATTTTTGGATTATATTATTGTATTGATGTCAAAAATAATTTTTTTAAAAAAATTATTTTAATGTATTTTTAAATTAAAAACATTTTAAAAAACAATCAACACTACACTTTTAAACAGCTTATACTAACCATCATTTAACCTGCCCTCCAATATGGATAGCATTCCAAGTTAATTTCTAATGCAAGAAAAGAACACATTAATATAAATGCATTTTAGGTTATTGTAAAATTCTTTTAATTAAAAAAAAACTAAGAGAGGGCTTTTTATTATTATCGTTCACCTCCTCACACGATATTATGGATTGGAGCAGTTTTTTTTAATTTTATATTTGATCCTCAAAATTTTATTTGGCGCAATTTAACTCTTTAAACTCAAATTAACACCCAATTGCATATTTTAATAGGAGAAATGGTTGAATTAAAAGATAGGGGACTGTGGTGAAAAAGACAGGTAGAATAGGTGGTGGATTTGAAATTTGTTTCAAAAGTTCATTTTAGTCCCCCATCTTTTTGAGCTATTAAGTAACTAGTCCATGTAATTTTTAAAAATTTAATTTTAGTACCAAATTTTACTTTTATTATTTTTTCAATTCTTTTTTGGTGGGAGAAGTGAGAGGAAGTCGTTGGATTTTGGCGTAGAAAGAGAAAACTGTCATTGGTAATGATTTTGGTCACTTAAACAGTCGAATTTTGTGCAAATAGTTCTATATGACGAGGAGAGTTCATATTAGTTTTTTTTACCTTCAAAGAGTTTTAAAAAATATATTTGAACTTGGAAATATTTTAGGTTTCGAGTTGATGTTAGGTTTTTTTGGGTTCCATACAATGACAATTCCTTTTTTTTTTTAATGAAATAGTTGGGGTGGATGTCATCCTCCCCCGTTAACTTTAAAGAAAATAAAGACATGTATGCGGGCTGTTGCTTGATAGGCCATATGCTAAGCTTAGCTACGCGTTTGGCCTATTCTTCTCTTTTAAAAAGTAATAATTTTTTATCTCAATTAATGTCTTATTTTATGTGTATTTTTTTAAATAACTTTTTGGGTTTATGATTTAATTAATACTTTTTCTCTATGACTTTTTTTTTATTTGGCCATTTTTAGATTGTGATTATTTTTTAATGATATTGTGTGTGTTTAATTTTTAAAGAGGTTGGTATGATTCATCTATAATTTTTCTAAAATTTTATATTTATTAAATTTCTTTTTTTGTAAATATTGATTCTTTTTTAAGATTTTTAATACATCTGGTTTTGCATAGTATTTTTTTCTCTTTTATTTTATTCAATAAATTTTATGTGTGTCAGTTTCTAATATAAATTTATTTTGATAAATAAATTCATTAAACACAATCAGGTAAATTACCCGTGTTGCGATATGAATTATCTTGATCTACATTTATCTCTTAGTTTTTTCAATTTTGTTTTTATTTATTGTTGATGAGTCTTTTTTTTTCATTTTTTTATGCTATGCTTATTGATTTGTTTAATTAGATGTGTGCATGACTTTTTCGAATTACATATAAGAATTGTTTTATATAAAAAAAAACATGTTGAAAATTTATGCAAGATCATATTTGTTTATTATGTTTTGAAGTCTTCTATTTGATCCTTATTTCTATTATTTCTTTTTTTTCCTTGACTTTTTTTTATAAAAAGTTTATTATTTTTAATTTCACCATTCAATCAAAGTTTATATTGCTTTATTTATTTATTTTGTTCTTCATTCTTTCTATTTTTTTGATTTTTTAATGTTTTTATTCTTTTTAATTTAACTCTCAAAATTGAAAATTTATTGTTGCCCTATGATTTATTTTTATTGTTTTGCAATTTTAACCCTTTTTTTATTGTTGTTTTTTATTTTGGATTTTTGTGTAGTTTTTTTGTGTAATTTTAACCCTCACAATCAAGGTTGTCAATACCGTTTCGATAGGTGTTTTGTTTTTTCAATTGTAATGGAATGTTTCAGTTTGGGAGTGTTTCGGTGTGCCATTTTGGGGTTATACTGTTCATATTTTTATATATATATATATATATATATATATTTAACAAATATAATTCAAATTCAAAATAAATTAATTATAAATTATGCAATATAAACACAATGTCAAACAAATATAATTTTAAAATTTAAAATATTTCTAAATAGTCAAGATTAAATAGATATTTAACTTATGTCTTGTTTGTTTCCAGGAATTCACTTTCCTGGAAACCATTTTCCTCACTTTCGTATGTTTAGTAAACATACAGAAAGTTGGTCAAGGAAAATGAATTCCAGTCAAAGAAAAAATTAATGCTTTATGGCAGGAAAGTGTTTTTCTTTTCTTATCCTAAGAAAAACACTTTTCTTTGTTTACAAAAAAACATAACATCGTGTTACAGAATATAAATCCCTAACC
>Ga0325402_1006283_pt1 | contig 11216 bp, 7 predicted proteins | sample PopdelMetagenome_22_FD_207212 | JGI IMG/M metagenome (GOLD analysis project Ga0325402, IMG submission 207212) | Populus deltoides microbial communities from Bellville, Georgia, United States - Xylem-PdKOR-R3 | ecosystem: Host-associated > Plants > Phyllosphere > Stem > Wood/Secondary xylem...
AAAATCAAGAAAAAAAGTGAGATTTGTGTGATTAGTTCGAATGAATTTAATAAGCTTATTTAATTTAATAATATAATTAAAAAATATTAACAACAAATGAAGCAAAAAAAATAACAATGACTTAATGCAAAAAAAATATTTGTTAATCCCGTGTGGAAATATATCTTTTCAATGTTTTTAAAAGTTTCCTATAATATTTGTTAACGAATGCAAATTCTCAACCATCTCAATATTAAAAAATAAATTAAAAAATCAATAAAAAAAACATAAAAAAATAGAATTGAAAAGAATGAGGATAAAAATTGATATAAAAAAAATTAAATTAAATTACAAGAGATGAAATTAAAAAAACAAATCAATTGAGAAAAGTATACGAAAAACAAATAACAATCAAAAGAACGAGGATAACATTTTATATAAAAATCAAATGTCAAATGATTAAATTGAAAATCAAATAAATCAAATTTGATAAAATTAATTAGAAGAATGAGATTAAATGTGATAAAATTAACAATAAATTTTAGTTTTTTTATTTAATTTAATTATAAAACAATAATAAATAAATAGCAAGTAAGTTAGTACTTCAAATGACAATAATTAAGTGATAAGTACTTAACTAAAAAAAACATATTAATGATCCTACCACTTATATTTTTTAACCTAGTAAATATATAATCGATTAAAAACATGAGTTGGCAGACTTTTTCTCATATTTGGATTTTTAGGGAAGGCCGCCATCCGTGAATCAGGTCTAAAAATGTATCTATAATATAAAAAATAAAATAAAATAAAACAGCAACGAGTACTTGTAGTCCAGCTCCTTGGCAAAAGCTAGGGAAAGCCATCCAATCCACTCTACTCTGTCTTTTGGTCTTTTTCTGAAGCAGAAGCGTCACCTGTCATGTCCTAAACAGTAACTTTTACCTGATAAAGTTAACGTTCCAGCGTTGAATAGGATTTATTTAAGGAATTATTAATTTATAAATGTTATAATTAAAACGACGTTTTAAACTATCTGTTATTGTGGAAATTTAGAAGTCAAAAGAGGCTGAACGGCTTGCTATAACAAAAGCTCTTGAATTGTGGATTTATTTTTTAAGTTTTATCTTTAAATCTGTTTGTAAATTATATGAATAAATAATATTTTTTTATTTTATTAATGTGGGTGTCCGGGCCAGCTTGCGCGTACCTCTACTAATTCCACAGACTCTGAAATTAACGATCATATAAGCCTCTAGTGACTATCATATTAGCAATCACAGGATTCGAACTTGAAACCATAAGAAAGCAAACTCATTGGTCTCAAGCTATTATCACTAAACCACTTACTAAATAATTAAACAAATAACATTTTTATTTTAGCCTCTCGATCGTTTGTCTTTATGGTTGGAATTTTTATTTTTTTTTTATCATGTTTTGCGTAGTGTAAAAAGAATATATAACTTTGTGGCTTAGAGAGGAGAGAAGCTTTAAATATTCTCGATGATTTATTTTAAACAGCTATGGTTTTGGGGTGCTGGTTTTCATTGTATTCGCTTTAAAATTCTCGTCGAAAGTAATTGGATTCGAGCTGTCCTGTTGATTTTGGTGGTGTGATACACGCCGATGCTTGATCCATGGCGTTAAAATGTTGTTTCTAGTGTATGTGCACCCACAGCATTCACAGGAAACCCGCCGTTAATTCATTAATTTCTCCTCAAATTCAACAGGTAGAATGAAATTGTCATCAAATTGTAATTGGCTAGTCTTACTTTCCGTTTAATTGTTCATAATTAATTAAATGGCCAACCTCATATAACACCATATTAATTACACAACGCCATATGAATTGTAATATATATATTTCCATGGACAACCTGGGGCAATAGCTAGAACTTACAAGCAGCAACATCACCCTCCAGTCAAACCATGGTGCATACCTTGAGCTGGCACAAGGTAATCGAGGACACAGCCTTAGGCGACAATCATAACACATACTAGCTTGTCAGCACGACGACCTTTGCTACGCTAGACATTAATCAACCATGTCTCCTCTCATCTTTGAACACTTATACATAGCTGCAGGTCATGTCTAGATCAAGTTGGAGGCACAAGCTAGTTGATAGTTGTAGATGAATTCTATCCCACGCCATCCACAATTAAACGGTAAATTTGACTACCATAACGCTAATATAATTTGTTAGAAAAAAATTCAAACATTTGATTTTATCAAACTGTGTAGCGCGTAGATCATTGATAAATCCTAGAAGAAGCATATGATTGTGGGCGTTGCTTACTTAATTTCTTGGATCATGTGATGCATTTGCAGGAACGGTGTTAAGAGGGAATAAAATTATATTGATTTTGCCTACCTAACCTTGAATGAGAACCGTGAATTAAATTAATACACTAAGAAGAAGTTTGATCGATCTGTAGTTGAATAATTGAAGTCTTCAAGATTCAAGCTAGCTAGCATGCTTATGAAGACCAACGTATATTTATGTGGTTTATAAAATTTGCACTGCCAAGTTGATGGATGAGGACCGTACGTCAAGTTCCCCTTTAAAATGTTGGAGTTTTATTTTTGCTTCTTTTCTTTTAATGGAGGTAAAGGGTCAATCCAAAATATTAAAGTTGAAGGAATAGGGAGATTGGTAATTAATTAACATAAATGGGGGGTCCATATATATATATATATATATATAAAGGTCAAACCCTCGAGGCTCTATCATGGGCCAAAGAAAGGCAATATATGCATCAATGTGGTTGTTAATCCGCCATTGAAACTACTAGAAATCAGAAAGAACAGTTGAAAGAGAAAACAATTTCTTAGTGAAAATAACTTAATTGTGAGACAATCAATGGTTGATGCAGCATTAGATGAATGGCTTAATTTATTATGGTTTATCTTGGTAGCCCTTGTGCTACTTTTACAAGTCACAACATGGTCGACTGGCCGGGTGCTGGTGTTGCTAGTCTTCGTGGTTATAAGTAGCACCAATGCCTGCCATTACTTGAGGTTTTTCCACGGTTTACTTTTGGTGATGTGATCTAATATATATGAAGCAGATGGGATATCAAAAAATTATCATTAGGACATCTGTTACTAATTATTTAAATTAAGGTTCTATGTAAGTTAGTAATATCCTAGATGAAATAGGATTTAGAATTCTTAGTCTGAGAGAGTGTATTCTATAATTTCTCTATATAAATACAAGGGTCTTGTAGGCTAGAAAAAATTTGTGAGATCCAAATTCTTGTGTGTATTTTATTTTTAACAATTGATATTCTGGATTAATTAAGGGAAAAAACACAACACAACAACCCTTTTCTCTCTTAAAAATAAAAAAGCAATAGCTTAAGTTTCCTTGAAGCAGCAACCCTCAAATCATGAGCCCTTAAACAAGGCAACATTACAGGGCAGCAACAACAATCAAATTAAACTAACAACAAGTTTCTTCACATCAAAATTAGTTGTAAATATCACGTTTCAACGAGTTTTTTTTTTTAATTTATGAAGTTAGTGGCAGCAATAAAAAGTGAGCATAAGTCGAGATGTTACTTTTAATAAAGATTGGATTTGAGAATGGTCAACTAAAGAAGCTGTCATACCCAGATATCGTGACGACCTCTTAAAAATTAAATCTCGTGAAAAAAAAACATATATATGGCATCTTGTTCTTTTAGGGGAAAATGTCTTGTTTGAGGAGTCGCCACCTAGTATTATGGTCATTAAGAACCTTAACTGGTCAACAGAGATTCTATGACACGGGACTGGTTACGCAAAAGGAAAGATTCTATAACAGAGATTCTTTTGTCATCTCCCCTGTTTTTTCCTCTTTTTTGCCTTTTTTTTTCTCTCCTTTTTCCTCCTCCTCTGCTCTGTCGATTGCTGGGTATTTATAGGGATCAATCTTCTTCTCTCTCAGCCTAATGTCTCTCCTCCTAATAAGCACGGCTGAGGGAGACGATTCCTGCTAGGACTCGGACGCGAAGTCCATCCTTATCTTGTCGGGTTGTGATCATCATGAAGATAAAGATTGCTCATGTGTTTTGATAGGACTAGGATGCTGGGGTTTCACATTTTCCTTTCCTTCTTTGCAGGCGGGCTTTCGGTGCTTGAAGATGTAGACGAAGAACCGTGCCTAATTGAAACGGTGCTGTTTAGGGTTGGAAATGGCTATTTCTAATCCGGTCCTTGAAGTTTCTGAATCCTTGCATTCAAACCCTTGGTCTTTTAATTTCATATTTTAACCCCTTTATCATTAAATAAAAAAAGCAAAAAAGGTCCAAAATTGGGTTACAACAGAAGCAAAATCTTTGTCATTGCTAGTTAAAGTCTACAATGATGTGCCAATGAAGTATCAAACTATATAACCTTCAATACCTATTTGTGCATAACCTTCTAGTCATCCACAACGTCAACATTGTTTGCCTACACAATTGCAAGATTATGTTCTTAGGAATGACAATGAAATTTTTTATGATGATGATGTAATGCATTTTGCTTTATTTGTTAATTGTGATCATATTTCATACCAAGAAGCTGCCATTAATGATTGTTAGGTTTGTGTAATGAATGAAAAAAATTCAGGCCATTAAAAAAAAATACTTGGGAACTTGTCACTCTTTCTTAAAATAAAAGGTCAATTGGAGTCAAGTGGGTGTACAAGACAAAGTACAAGCCTAATCGATTGGTGGATTGCTTTAAAACAAGACTGGTGGCAAAAAGCTACAAACAAAAACTAGATATTGATTATTTTAAGTTTTTCATCCTATTGCTAGACTTGATACTGTTCATATAATTATTTCTCTTGCTGTATAAAATCATTGGTGTATTTATCAAATGGATATGGAATCTGCCTTTTTGAATGATATACTTGAGGAAAAGATTTATATTAAACAATCTCTAGGTTTTTATGAAGAGAGGGGAAAAGAATAAGGTCTATAAATTGAATAAGGCCTTGTATAGTTTGAAACAAGCTTCTAAAGCATACTATACTCGTATTGATTCTTATTTTCTTGAGAATGGCTTTCATAAGTGTCCTTATGAGCACATTTTATATATCAAAACTACTTCAAGTGGAGATATTATTATTGTATGCTTATATATGGATGATTTATTTTTTACTAGTAACAATTTATAGTTGATGATAAAGTTTAAAGAAACTATGATTGCTTAGTTTGAGATGATAGACATGGTTTTATATCTTACTTTTTTAGTATTGAGGTTACAAAAACAAAGGATGATATATTTATTTCACATAATAAGTATACTAATGATGTGCTAAAAAAATTCAAAATGGAATCTAGTAATCAAATTTTAACTCTAGTGGAAGAAAGGTTGAATATTATGAAAGATGACAGTGGTGGTTTGGTTTATTCAACCAATTTTAAAATATTGATGGGAAGCTTGTGATATTTGACTACTACTCAACCTGACATCATGTATGGTGTTGGCATTGTTAGTAGATTTATGGAGACTCCACGTTAATCTCATTTGCAAGCAACAAAACATATTTTAAGATATGTCAAAGGTATGCAAAATGATGGCATCTTTTATTCTTGTGCTAATAAAATTGAGCTTATTGGATATATAGATAATGATTGGGCTGGAGATATTGAAAAAAGAAAGAGTACTTTAGGTTATGTTTTTCATTTTAGTTTTAGTGTGTTTTCTCCATCATAAAAAAAAAATACAAATGGTTACTCTTTTTATTTCTGAGACAGAGTATATTGTAGTTGGAAGTTATGTTACTCAAATTGTGTTGTTAAGAATAAAGCTTAGTGAGTTGCAACATTATCAAAACAAGATAACAAAGATCTTTTATGATAATGAATATATTATTGCATTAATAAAGAATCCAGTGTTTCATGATCGAGGTAAACATATTGACATCAAAAACCATTACATTTTTTATTTGGTGAAAGATCAAGAAATAATGGCCGAGTTTTGTTCGTTTAAAGATCAAGTTGCTAACATTTTCATAAAGACTCTTAAAATTGATTTGTTCTTGAAATTTAAAAAGAGGATGGGCATGAAGAAATTTGAAGAACTTTGTTTAAAGAAGGGTTTTAATAATTATTTAAATCAAGTTTCCATGTAAGTTAGGAATTAGTATCCTAGATGAAATAGGATTTAGAATCCTTAGTAAACTAATATTTATAATCCTTGTTGGATTAGGATAGTTTAAGTCTATTTTATAATTTGTCTATTTAAAATATAAAAGCCTTGAATGCTAGAAAAAATATGTTTTAAAAGTTGAATATCAATCAATAAAGCTTGAGAGGTCCAAATACTTGTGTGTGTTTTTGTTTCTAACAACATCTAACAATTGAAACTATGAATTTTTATTAAAAAATTATATCGTGTAGACAATAGGTGGAATAAGATTTTTTAATCAAATGGACAATGACCTTTATTATAATTCAATTACTCATTAATTAAACAATGAGTAGAAAAAAGAAAGAAAATTCTTCAAATAGCAATTTATAGTTATAGTACTTAATTATGTTTTAAAACCATTTTCATAGTTTTGCTTTATTTTTCTTAGCTACTCGATGATTGATTAATTCTAATCAAATTCTATGCCCGATCTGATAATGTATGACTCAAAGAAACTCACAAACACCCTAATATTTGTAAGGATAAAAAAATAAAAATAAAAACAAATCTTAAAGGAACTAAGAATATTAGAAGGGGTTTAATTTTATAAAATTGTACTCTTTAATCACCATGTCACCCATGAAAACCTGTTTTTTGATTAAAAAAATGACTCCTATTGTAAGAAAAAAAGCTGCTAGTATTGAAAGCTTGGCTGCTAAAATTAAATGGGATAAACAAGTATAAAGCAGTGTGCCAAGAATGGAGTACATGTTTACTTATGTTAAAAAATGATATGCTATCTTAATTTTTTAATAATGGATGTCTAATTTTTCTCTGCATTCTAGCTCTATATTTCTTGATTAAAAAAATAATATGTTATCTTCAACAACTTAGGATTTCAATACCTACAAAGCAAGAAATTCAAAAATCAGAGAGGAAAGCATAATAAACAAAGAGTATCTTTCACTTAAAAATTAAATCAATATAATTTATTTATTAATAAAGCAATATTATTGATATGAATGAGGATCAATATTCGATTGTTATTTTATACCCTCTCGGTATGAACTCTTGAAATTAGTTAAAGAATGGTGTAAGGCTTGCAACGACTAGCTAGTTCAATAATAAAAAAACACCACCACTAATTAATTATTATCAACAACAATATATATCTAACACATCGAGTACTCAAATAAACATAAAAGGAAAAATCACCCTTATAATTATGTAGTTTGGTCCAAATTGTGATTATCCTCTATAGTTTTAAAAATTACACTTTACATCTTGAATTTTATTCACATACTAATACTTAACATCCTTTTCAAAATAAGTAAAAAATATATGATTATTTAAAGGATTGTCATTATAATCTATTTAATGACTAAAAAACCCCTCCCTGTACACACACACTCCTCTTCATCTTTTTCCATTTGACAAGGGACTGAAGCTTCGGGAATAAAGTTGTTGGGATAATGCTTATCCAATAATGGAGATTGCATAAGAAGGAAGATGTTGATACTAGATAATCACAGTTATACATTGGCATTTGGATGATTAAAAGGAAACAATAATGCATCAATTAAAGAGGAAATGATTAAGCTTTGACTATGTCAATATCGCAGGTTTAGTTGGATTCAAATTGGAATTCAAGATTTTAAATCTCAAATGGAATATTTATTTAGTTTAGAATTAGGCACAGGCATGGAGATAGAAAATTTTAGAATGAGATTCATTCTTTAGGAAGCTCGGTCACCTCGAATTGGTTACTAAATTTTTCTTTTGATTTTCTTTCTATTTATCACCTTTCTATAATTAAATCATTTGCTTCCATAATAAAGCCTTGATTTAGTTCCTTTTACTTGGTTTTTTCTAATAGTTAGAAACCAAATTACCATTCCACATACATATTAACTCAATATTGTTGCAAATTTGGTATCAAAGATAACACTCCTATAATGGCAAATAGTACTCGCACATCTTAATTGTTGGTAACAGTGGCCATGATGAAACATCTATAGGAGGAGAAACAACAAAATCAATTATCTCAACAACGGGTGTTAGAGAAGCTGGTTTAACAACTACAAAACATATCATATCAGTAAAGGTTGATCAGTTTGCCAAGATTCAAAGGAAAAGACCAATGGAATCTCACCAAACACTTTATTGAAATTTGTTAATGGACATCATCGTAATAAGTTCAATAAAAAATATCTTTTGGGTTGGGTAAATAAGGCTACTTATTTTTTTTTTAACTTTCACAACTCACCACCACACCAATGGATATTTATGGTAAGCTTTCACATGGAAAGGAAAGTTATAGCATGGTTTCAAAAGATGAAGAAGACATGGGCATTAACTAGTTAGGAATCATTCATTAAGGCTTTATAGATTCAGTTTGGAATGATGACCTAATAAAAACATTGATCAATCTTAAATAGACAATAATTATAGAGAATTACAAATCACAATTTGAATTATTATCTAACAAGGTAAGAGGTCTTTCAAATGGACATTGGTTGAGTTTTTTTTAGGTGAATTGAAGGATGAAGTCAAGCTAAATATGAGAATACTTAACCATCAACTTTGGTAGTAACCTATAGACTTGCTAGAATGCATGAGAAAAACTTGAGTGTGGTACGAAGGTGTATGAGGTTTAATGCAAGTTTGACATCGGGTAAATGGTCTTTAAAAGTATAGACCAAGGGGGATGTATGAAGACAGATGTAGGGGATTACATTCGATAGTGTAACACTTGTTAAAGGGCTAAATTGAAAAACCAAACCATCAAAGTTGTTAAAACCCTTGTCAATACCAGCAAAACCTTAGTCATCCATTTCCATGGATTTTATTGAAAGGTTGCAACTCTCTGATAAGTATTCAATAATACTTGTGGTGATTGATAGGTTAACAAAGTATGTTCACTTTATATCTATTACTCATCCTTACACAACTTCAAGGGTTACCCTAGTGTTTGCTCAAAATGTCATAGAGTTATATAGGCTTCTAGAAAATATAGTTTTGGATAGGGATTCTATCTTTACTAGTAAATTATAGTAAGAATTGTTCAAAGTATAAGGGGTCGGCTCTAAACTAAGCATATTGAGGTTACCAAGAAAACCTTAGAGAACTACTTACGATGCTTTGTAGGAGATAACCTTAAAATCTGGTCACAATGGATCACTATGGTCAAGCGGTGGTATAACATTAATTACCACGTGTCCCTAAAAACCATCCCATTTTAAGCACTATATAGTTATGAAACCTAAGCCTAATCAATTATGTTCTTGGTCTCACACGTAATCAAGCAGTAGAAAAGCACCTAAAGAACAAAACAATCATTTTACACAACATTAAGGTCAACCTAGTTAAAGCACAAAATCAACAAAAAGAACAAGCTGATAAAAAAACAATAAGCAAGAGTTTGAGGCAGAAGAATGGGCATACATGAAATTACAACTCTATTGCTAAATGAGTATACGACAACAAAGAAAGAAGAAGTTAGTTCATCAATATTATGGGCCATTCAAAGTAAAGAAAAAAAAATTAAGACTTTTGCTTATCATCTGAAGTTTCCTGAAACGATCGAAGTGCATCCTACCTTTAATGTTTCATTGCTAAAAAAAAGACTAAAAACTATAGAACCCGTGGCATCAAAGCTGCCACCATTTTAGGAAAAAGTTCCCAACCTATTACCCAAACATATCTTGAAGCAGAGGAAGAAGAAACTTGAAAGGGTGTCACGAAGGAGTTCCTAGTACAATATGAAAGGCAAACCAATGAGGATACGATGTAGGTAGATTAAAAATGGATATATTCAGCTCATCCCAACTTTGAGGTCAAAGATCTCAAAGAGGGAATTGATGTAACAGTTAACATAATTAGCAGCTAACAATGGACTGAAGCTTCGAGAATAAGGTTATTAGGATAATGCTCATCTAGTGGTGGAGATTATGTAAATGGGAAGATATTGACACATGGATCTTCACAGCTATGCACTAGTGTTTGGATAATTAAAAGGAAATGACAGCACATCAATTAATAAGGGAATGATCAACCTTGACCATGTCAATACCATAGGTTTAGTTGGATTCAAATTGGAATTCAAGACCTGGAATCTCGGGTGAAACATCTAATTAGCTTAGAATTAGGGTGAGGCATGGGTATGGAAAATTTCATAATAAGATTCAATCTTTAGGAGTCTCGACCACCTCTAATTGGTCACTAAATTTTTCTTTTGATTTTCTTTTTATTTATCACCTTTCTATAATTAAATCATTTGCTTTCATAATAAAACCTTGATTTAATTTCTTATACTTAGTGTTTTTATCATAATTAGTAGTCAAATTATCATTCCATATACACATTAACTCAAGATAATTGCAAATATACATACAACCATAACCTTAGAAATCTTAGAAATTCAACCAATATAGCTCACACTTTCATGCCTAGTGCATCCAGCATTTTAGCAAAAACACAAACACAAAAACAACTAAAAATTTAAAACTCACTAATCGTTATGTTTGCAAGTTCCAGCTACCTTAATTATTGACAATCACCATGAAACTCAACTGGATTGTCGAATCCCACTCCACAAAATCCGTAAAAGATAATAGTCTAAATAACAAAGTAATTGAAACTTAACAACCCATGGATATTTCCAATTCAAGAATTCAAAAACATGGAAGTTAACTTCTCTATGTTACCATAAAATCCAAATAGGATTATGTAGGGTCAAATTGAGTTTACATCATTATGATTATCCTCTTCCTAATTGCTTATCAATGCCATGAAAACCATTACTTCACTCAACATACAAGTTGGATCATGGTAGATCTGCGGTTAGGGTTAGATGAGAGAGACATATTAGGTTTTGATCAATTTAAGGTTTTGAAAATTTGCAAAGAGAAAGATTTTCCTCACATGAAGAGAGAGAAGATTGATATGTTATTTGTTTGATATTTTAATTTGATATATATATATATATAAAGGGTAATTTAGTTATTTTTTAGATTTAAAAGTTTTTATAGATCTAGATGTAAAGTATAATTTTTCAAACTATAACCGGTAATTATAATTAAAATCAAATTAAAATATTTCACGTATCAGAAACTTGAAACTGATACTGGCT
>Ga0325402_1006284_pt1 | contig 11216 bp, 5 predicted proteins | sample PopdelMetagenome_22_FD_207212 | JGI IMG/M metagenome (GOLD analysis project Ga0325402, IMG submission 207212) | Populus deltoides microbial communities from Bellville, Georgia, United States - Xylem-PdKOR-R3 | ecosystem: Host-associated > Plants > Phyllosphere > Stem > Wood/Secondary xylem...
TTCTTTCTTTCTCTCGGTTTTTCTCTGCTCTCTTGTTCAAATTTGCTACTGCCATCTACAGTAACCGGACATTTAATTTAAACCAAAGAGGCAGCCAGCTGCCTCCTTAATTAATGTGGTGGTCCCCCCATCACATGGTGCGAGACCACACAACACGAGGTCATGCTTGCTGCGCGCGCTGTTCTCCTTTTCATGCTACAAAACTTACTTGACAGAGGGAAAATACAATTCCAAGAATATTCAGATTCTTTCCAGAAGTAATTTGAAAGAGAAAATACAAAAGACAGCGTGGCCCATTATTGGCAGATATATCTATAGGATCTGATATGATCCTTCTTCCTTTTCTATCATGATCTGATATGATCCTTCTTCCTTTTCTGTCATGATTCTTTTTCCATTTATGAGTTGATTCCAGCATTATTCTTAGGAGAAATATCAGGGATGTAGCTATAATCATTCTTGTAATCAATGCACTTCGTGTATATATATGTGATGGAATGTAATACAGAAACACAATGAAATATAACACCATCTTTCTCTGTTATTCTTTCTAAGTCTTCTTTTCTTCATGGTATCAGAGCTGGTTCTTACTTACCAGTCTCATATAGTAATTGTTTAGATGGCCTCACGTGGAATGGAGAATATGGAAAGTTCTATTGCTCCTTCTTCATTCAACCAACGTTTGTATTCTGATTTGAATCTTCCTGATATGAATTCAAATCAACGTTTGTGTTCTGTTCAATTGAATGAGTTCAATTATCTTCCTTGGTCAAGGGCTGTGTCATTAGCGCTTGGTGGAAGATCAAGAATCGAATTTATTGACAAAAGTAATGCTGCTCCTGATGTCAACTCTCCCCAGTATAAATCATGGTTTGCTAACGATCAAATGGTTCAGTCATGGCTACTCAACATTATGGAACCCCACATCGCTAAAATCTTCAGCTATTCTGAATCTGCTGCAGATTTATGGAATGCAGTCAAAGAGATGTATGGAAATCAGAATAATGCTGCCCGTGTGTTTCAACTCAAGAAAGATATTTCATGCTTGCACCAGGAAGGAAAATCATTTGTCCAATACCTTGGGAATATGAAAAACATGTGGAATGAATTGGCAATCTATCGACCTCACACCATAGATGCTGCAACCTTACTGAAACGAGCTGAAGAAGATAAAATCTTCCAACTTTTGGCTAATTTATCTCATGACTATGAAGATCTTCGTAGCCGTATACTCATGAACTCTGAATTACCATCTTTTGCAAATGTGTGCGCGACTATACAATGGGAGGAAACTAGAAGAAAGGTTATGAACTTGAGCAGCAAATCAGATTTCTCTGAAGCCCAAGCTTTTGTATCCCATCAGAGACGTTATGAAGAGAAAGGGTACAAGAGTAGAAGATCTGATTTGAAATGTAACCATTGCAACAATCTTGGACACTCAGTTGAACGATGTTGGGATCTTCATCCTGAACTAAAACCAAAGTTTTCAAGAGACAGCAAGGGAGGACATAAGCCTTTTCAACCATCTAGGTATAAAGCCAACTCTGTGAACTCTGTGACCAACCAGTCTGCAAATGGATTCTCAACTAGTCCAGTTGACCTCATCAACGAATTTGCATCCTATCTTCATACAAAGCAGAGTGCAAAACAGAGTGGAGGTGATTTAGAGGAGAACAAAGATTTATCAGCGCTGATTGGTCAGTTTGCAGGATTTCTAGCTGCAAATAAAAACGTCTCAGCTCCGGATATTCCAGGTATTTTGAATGCCTTTTCTTCTGCTCTTATTGTAAGTAATGTGCATGATTTTTGGATCATAGATTCAGGTGCCACTGATCACATAACCAACAAATGTAATCAATTGCTTGACTTTAACAATTTTTCTCCACCATCTCAAATATCCGTTGCCAATGGTAAATATGCACCAATTTTTGGGGAAGGGAAGATTAAATTACTTTCTCAAACAATTGCATCTCCAGCCTTGTATGTTCCCTCCTTCCCGTTTAAACTACTCTCTGTTGGAAGAATTACAACATCACTAAATTGTCGTGTTGTTTTCTCTCCTTACAATGTTGTCTTTCAGGATCTAGTCACCAGGAAGACGATTAGTGAAGGATTCCTCTTTCAAGGTCTCTATTACTTTTCTAAAGATTTTTGCATACCCAAGAGTTTTCAAGTCACTGGTTGTTTAGCTTCAGAGCCACAGTTATGGCATCAGCGTTTAGCACATCCTTCAAAGCCAATTTTGGCAAAACTGTTTCCAAATTTGAACAGCAAATCAATAAACTGTGATGTTTGCCCTTTGTCAAAATCTACTCGTTTACCATTTCCTTCTTCCATATCTTATTCAGTTAAACCATTTGATTTAGTTCATTCCGATGTTTGGGGACTTGTCATTGAGTCTTTTGATGGTTATAAATACTTTGTTACATTTGTTGATGATTTCTCTCGTTTTACTTGGCTATATTTGTTAAAAGCAAAAAGTGAAGTTGCCACTGTATTTCAAGATTTTCATCATTTGGTTCATACTCAATTCTCATCCAAGATCAAAATTCTACGATCAGATAATGGCTCTGAATATATGTCTAATATCATGATACAATACTTGAGCATGCATGGCATTATTCACCAAACTAGTTGTGTCCATACTCCACAACAAAACGGGATAGCAGAGCGAAAGAACCGAGACTTACTAGAGAAAACAAGATCACTGATGTTTCAAATGCATGTTCCCAAAATATTTTGGTCTCAAGGGGTACTCACAGCTGCCTACCTTGTAAACAGATTGCCTAGTAAAAATCTAACGTTTAATTCTCCAACTGAGTTATTGACAGGGAAGAAGCCATCTCTATCGCATCTTAAAGTCTTTGGTTGTTCTTGTTATGTGCATATTCCATCCTCTCAGCGTGACAAATTGGATCACAGAGCAGTCAAATGTATGTTCTTGGGCTATTCTCCAACACAGAAGGGCTATAAGTGTTACAATCACACTACTCATAAGCTTGTTGTTACCAGGGATGTTCGGTTTGATGAACACACATCTTATTATTCCTTTTCCAGTGAGATCATCAATCAGGGGGAGTCTTCATCATCTTTATTTCCATTGCCAACTCTAGTAGTCGAGGCATATTGCCCAGAACAATCTTACTGTAATGCAGGAATGGACATCCATACTGATCCTATTCCAACCACAACAGAGGGGGCTAATCTGCAGATTGAAAATCAGGAGCACCTTCGTTCCTCCTCCAGACGTAATCCTATTCGTAACCGTAGACCATCATCTAGGCTTCATGATTATGTGACGTATACAGTGAAGCATCCTGTAACTAATGCTCTAGCATATCATAGATTTTCTTCATCTTATGGAGCTTATCTCAGCACTATCGCCAAAGCAACAGAACCATGCAGTTTTCATGAAACCCGTCATCAAACAGTTTGGCAGAAGGCTATGCACGAGGAGCTTCAAGCTTTGGATGCCAATCACACTTGGAGTATTGTATCACTTCCAAAGAATAAAAAGGCTGTTGGAAGTCGTTGGGTATACAAGATCAAATTCAAGACAGATGGTTCCATTGAAAGACATAAAGCAAGATTAGTCGCTCAAGGCTTCACTCAAACATATGGCATAGACTACAAGGAAACTTTTGCACCAGTTGCAAAAATGAACACCATTCGCACTCTGCTCTCAGTTGCTATAAATCATGGCTGGTTTTTATCTCAAATGGACGTCAAGAATGCTTTTTTACACGGCGACCTCCAAGAAGAAGTGTATATGAAGTTACCACCCGGCCATCCTCAGAGTAATGATCCACAGCTGGTTTGCAAATTACATAAATCTATCTATGGCTTGAAACAATCTCCCCGTGCTTGGTATGTTAAGTTGAGCACTGTACTTACTGAACTTGGGTTCACCAGAAGCAATGCTGACCACTCACTATTTGTTCGTACTAAGCCTGATGAAAGGTTGGTGGTTTTAATTTATGTTGATGATCTTATTGTTACCGGTAATAATCATGCAGCTATTACCACTCTTAAGAGTATTCTTCATCAGCGATTTGCTATTAAAGACCTTGGCGTTCTTAAATATTTTCTTGGCATAGAGATGGCTACTTCTCACAAAGGATTGTTTTTGAATCAACGCAAATATATGCTGGACTTGTTACGTGAAGCTGATATGCTTGATTGCAAACCTGCAAAAACACCTCTGGATAGTAAACTTCAGCTGACTTTGGATGGGGACTCTTTTGATCAACCTCAGCTTTATCAAAAATTGGTGGGCAAGCTTATCTATCTTACCATCACACGGCCTGATCTAAGTCATTCGGTTAGTATTGTTAGTCAATTCATGCACTCACCTACTGCAGCCCATATGATGATCGTCAAACGGATTCTTCGATATCTCAAGGGCACTATTGGACGTGGAATTCTTATGCAAAACCATGGTCACACACAAATACTCGGTTACACTGATGCAGATTGGGCAGGAAATACTCTTGATCGCAAATCTACTACAGGGTATTGCATATTTGTTGGAGGAAATCTAGTTTCATGGAAAAGTAAAAAACAATTAGTCGTTGCTCGTTCCAGCGCTGAAGCTGAATATCGCTCCATGGCTTCCATTGCTTCTGAACTTGTATGGCTGAAAGCATTGTTAACTGATTTAGGTGTATTTCACCCTCAACCTATGTCTCTTTGCTGCGATAATCAAGCCGCAATGCATATTGCTTCCAATCCAGTATTTTATGAACGAACCAAACACATCGAAGTTGATTGTCATTATGTTAGGGAGCAAGTTCAGTTGAAGATGATTGTTACTCAATATACTAGGAGCAAGGATCAACTTGCAGACTTATTCACGAAAGCCTTGCCCTCTGCCCGATTTCAATTGCTGCTTTCCAAGCTGGGATCAATTAATCTTCTTGATCCAGCTTGAGGGGGAGTATTGGCAGATATATCTATAGGATCTGATATGATCCTTTTTCCTTTTCTATCATGATCTGATATGATCCTTCTTCCTTTTCTGTCATGATTCTTCTTCCATTTATGAGTTGATTCCAACATTATTCTTAGGAGAAATATCAGGGATGTAGCTATAATCATTCTTGTAATCAATGCACTTCGTGTATATATATGTGATGGAATGTAATACAGAAACACAATGAAATATAATACCATCTTTCTCTGTTATTCTTTCTAAGTCTTCTTTTCTTCACCCATGTCTTCTTAACTTCATGATTTGAATGAGAAAATAGAAGAAGAATTTGCATAGATTAAGATATTACAGACATAAAGGAAGACAAGAAAAGACAGATGAGGCAGCAGAGATGGACCCTTTTTTGTTAACTAAATAACTGGAAAGACGGATTTACAATAAAAACTACTAGTATGTAACCATCTAAATCCCAACCATAGCAGCAGCAGCAGCAAGCTAAAACCCTAAAACAAAAATGAAACAAAAATGAACTAGTTCCAACTTTAAATTTATCCCAACCACAGCAGCAGCAGCAGCAGCAGCAGCAAGCTAAAACCCTAAAACAAAAATGAAACAAAAATGAACTAGTTCCAACTTTAAATTTCTACTTTGTACCGGCACACTTATGACTAGTTCATGGCAGTTTTTTTTTTTTTAGTAAATACCTTTTTTTTTGTTTGCAGCCCTTCAAGTTTTATAATATTACTAGTCACTATACCCGCGCCCTGCTGCGGGTATCCAAGAATATTTATTTTCAATAAATAAAATAATATTTGCATAAAATGCAATGAGAGAAGGACATGCGTGAATAACATGGGTCATTGATTGTATCGTATCATGATAAGAATAATTAAACTGTTTTTTTCATTGTTTATTCTTTGTTTTTTTTTTTTACAATTGTTGTATCGATAAAAGGTGAAAAAATTAATAACAATGAAAAATTTTATTTTGAAGTTCTATGAGTAATAACCAACCCTCCTATTAGAGAAATTATGTCAGAAGTCAGAAGGTCCTTTAATATAAGACACACACACACACACACACACACACACACACACACACACATATATATATATATGGGTAGCTTTAACCAAGAGAATATGAGAAATATATCATGATGTATAGATGTGAACATAAGGGAGATGTTTTTAATTGATCGGATGGGTCACTGGGGAAAATCTGTTGAAAAAATGAATAATAACAATAATTTATAGTGGTAAAATATTGGGGGTGCTGGGTTCGAATGAGCCGATAACTTTGTTGATGATCATAATTCATATTTGTAGATGAAGCTGCCAACACAAACATCTCAGAAATAGATGTATAGAATAAATGGAATTGAAAAAAAAAAGCACAATAATTAGCTTTTATGAATGCATTGATAGCTATTAACCAAGCAAGGAAAAAAAAATGTATTCTGACTATTCAAAGTAGCAAACAACTAAAGTATTCATTTAAAACTAACAAAATGAAAATTTAGTTCAAAACATGTGGTTAATTTTGCGCAAGCCAAGTCTATCGTCATCATGGGACTAACATCACTTTATACACATTTGTTAGTATTTGTACCGAAGACATGTTTCATGTATGCTCTTTATCTATAGGAACCAAATCCTATGCCAAGAAGAAGAAGAAGAGAAAGAAAGACGGTGTGAGGAAAGGACAAACTTGCTGATGTAGTGGTGATAATGATTCCAGCCAGGTTTCAACACCTATACATTGCAAAAATAGAAAAATAGGATGAACATGTGGTAAATATAATGGATTGCATATATAGAAGCATCAAATCTTAGCTGTGAAATGCTGCATAAAGCATTGTGCACTTAATTGCACATTTTCTTAATATGACTCTTAGAAAGAAAAAAAAGGATTGGATAACCTAGTGCACCATGAATCACATATTTTGTTTGCAATCATCTCCACTACAAAAAAAATCAAAGCAGAGTTTGAAAGCATGGTTTATGTCATTTCAGCAAGTTTGGTATCCCAATGCAGCAAGTTATTAGAGGTGACCAACTGATCCAATAGAGTGAAGCACTAAGGGCAAAATTTAAGAAGAAAGAAATATGCTAGCCCAGAACATTGCAGTTTCTGTTATTCATTATAGGAACAGCAGTTCCTGACATTTTCTTAGGTGCAATACAGATCATAATCAATCTCCTTTCCTCACCAACTGTAACTTAAAATGTTGTCTATGTTATAACAACTTTGAACCCAATCTAATTTTATAAGTTCTCAAACTATTTCCTAAAGATATACGCTGGAACATCTCCAATCATCACAATCAAATCAAAAATTGTTCTATGTACAGTGAATATTATGACCATGACCAACTTCATATGATTTTTGAATTAAACATTGAAATCTGGCATGAAGATGGACAAAGTAAACACATTGAACACTATTATGGAATGGAGACAAATCTGGTTTTTTTTTTTACATAGAGCACCAGCAAATTTCATAAACAACAACTAGTGATTTATCCAATTTCTAAGCATTTCTAACATATCAAGCCCTAATAAAAAGCTCAGAATTTCTTCCAAAGTTCTATATTTTAAATTAGCATTAACTTATGTAAACAACTCATAACAATTCAAACTAACTAATCTAAACTCGCGGACTCGTCCAATTACCCACCTAATCACTGACTTTCCTAAAGTCAAAAATTAAAAAACACTTCTAGAAACTAGCCTCTTAATAAATTAAAAATCTAATAATAATTAGCCTCAAAATCATCTGTCTATAGCAAGGGGGACATTTTGAAATAAAAACCTCTTCCAAAAATTTTGAAAACCACTTAAAAATTGATTACCTGAACATCACAAGGGTTCCAATGAATTCCCATACAATTAATCTATCATGCAAGAACCATCCATCACCAACAATGCTAGGAACATGTCAATACCATCAGCAAGACATATCCTCACAACCACCTTGGTTTGGTAACCTAGATCCCCACTCAAGGCTAGGTGAATCAATGGCTTTGAAGGTCAAAGCGACCTGTAACAAAGTAAAAAGGGAAACAAATCAGTATCTCCAAGTAAGAAACAAATAAACAACCAAAACCAAACAAAAAAAAAGTATGGAAAGATAAAACACGAAAGAGTTTGTAGATGCAAAAAACCCACACAGAGAATTGAAAAACCCATCAACATGAACAAATGAAAATAAAAAAGCAGACAAAAATCAAACTCATCTCTTAAAAACTTTGCGAACCGCAAACAAAAAAAGTAGATCCATGGAAAAAAACAACTTATAATAATAAGAAAAGAGAAGAAAGAAATGCAAAAATTGTTCTGCCTTGAAGGGAAGGGAAAAAGGTGAAAAATTATGGTGTTTATCCATATGTGTTTCTAGACTTGAAAAGAAGAGAAAAAATCTTTTCTTGTAAGTTCACACTACAAAGTACAACCAGCGAAAAGTTAGAAAAGAAGAGAAATTGAAATTAAAAACACGAGAAACACTGCTTGAATCCACAGTTACATGAGTCTAAATGAACAGTATTTTCGCAACATGTTTTAGTTTTTTTTGTTAATTGTTAATACTTTAATTGAATCATTCATACAACAAGTTAAATGTTAATATTATTATCTTATCCCGATACCCCTTTAATAATTTTTCGTGTAATTTTAAGGTTTTTTCTCATAATCCTTTACACATTCATTTACACATTCATCAAATGATCAACCTATCACATTCCAAATAAAATCTCGCGTTAACAATTCTCCCTCTTTATTTAGTCCTGATTTTTTAATATATTTGTTAAAAAATAAACCTTGAACCTACTATGAAGGAATATCCTATCCGGAAACTTCCTATCAAAAGAAAACATACAATAATAAAACTAAATGTTTTATAAATAATTATATATGAGAACTAGTGGATTTTCCTCTCAGAAGTAAATTATTAGGTCATAAGTGCATCTTCAAAAGAAAGATGAAAGTTTATGGCACTATTGATAAATATAAAGCTAAACTTGTTATCAAAGAATTTAGACAACAAGATGGGGTGGAGCATTTTGACACATATTTACCTATATCAAGAATAACTTCTATACAAACATTAATAGTTATTACAACTATTAACAAACTTAAAATACATCAAATACATATAAAAATAAATTTATTAATTAAATGGTGACCTTGATGAGGAGGTTTATATAAAATAACCTAAGGGGTTTAATATCAATGGACAAGAAAAAAAAGTATATAAACTTGACAAATCATTATATAATTTAAAATAAGCACCTAAACAATAACATGAAAAAAATTGGCAAGGTTATGTTGTCAAATTAATAAGTTCAAAATAAACGAAGTTGATAAATATGTTTATGTGAAAAAATACATATAAAAGTTATGTCATTGTATGTCTTTATATGGATGATATGCTAATTTTAGAAAATAATGATCACATGATCAAGTCTACTAAGAAAATGTTAATTAACATTTTCTAGTATATCTGATGGATTGATATTGTCTTAATCTCATTACATTGAGAAAATTCTTGATAAATTTTTTAGAGGTAATAATAGTACTATCAAAATACTAATTGATATAAGTATATATATATATATATATATATGTCCAAAAATAAAGGTAAGAAAATAAATCAACTGGAATGTTCTTGAATAATTAAAAGCCTAATGCACGTTATGAATTGCACAATGTATGATATTACTTACTTTGTTAGTAATCTAAGTACATTTACAAGTAATCTAAGTATGGGTCATTAAAAGATAATAAAAAAGAGCATTCAAATATTTGAGATACACCTTTGACTATAGGTTATGCTATATTAATTACCTAATGATATTAAAAAAGTATCATACTCGTGCTTCGAGCCAGACCGAGATCTAGATTTGAGTTTATTGTAAAATAATATTTGAAGCCATAAAAGATTATTTTTTATCACCTGAAATTGAACTTGAGCCCATGAATGTTATCAGCCTTTTCTAGAAGCATTTTTTGCAAATCTAAATAGTTTCTTCAGCTTAAGAATTCATATTTATGGCCACTATGTTCAGATTTAATCCTTGATTAATGATGGATAGTTAAAAGTTGATAATATTGTGAATTAATATTGATTATTACCGTAATTAATTCTCTAACATTTTAATTTTCAAAATTAACTATAAAAAGGAGGTGAATGAAGAGTTTCCTACAAAAAAAAATTTCAAACTTTTACGCACTCTTCTTTACCTCATTTTTAGCGTTTTTCTCCTCTTTCTATGCATTGTGTTTCCTCCCAAATCTTAAGCTCATGTTCACTTTGTTGATAGATAATTGAGTTATTTTATATTGGTTCAAAGACATTGTTAAAAAAAAATACATTTAAACTAAGATGGTAGTGTTGAAATCCTGGAATGAATATTTTAAACATCCTAGCTGCACAAACTGAAAGTAATAAAATCTTAGGGAGAAATGATTTATCATTCACAACAACAAAAGTTGTATTATTTTAAAGTGCATTAACAAGTAATCACCCTCATTTGTTTTAATTTAAACATATTTTATTATTAGTATTAATATGCATGCTACAACTTTGAATTAATAACAATTGCAGGTTTGAATATATTTTTAGTATGTATGCTAGAATTTTATTAATATATTTGTGTTGAAAATATGTTTGTTATAATTTTTTATTTTTATATGTTTATAGATTTAAACTTATATAAACTCTAGATTTTCCTTTAATATCTATTACATTTTAAATGTTATTGCTACGACAAATTATTCGTCATTACCCATTAGCCTATTTCTATTAAATCTTTGAAAAATGTATGTTTATTTGTGTAGAAATAGATCAAATTGTTTGGAAATGCAGTGCAAACCGCATTCCATAAAAAATTATATTTTTTTTGTTTAAATTTTTTTATATTTTTATATTGTTATGATGTATTAATATGAAAAATAATTTTTAAAAAATAAAAAAAATATTATTTTATTATATTTCTATAAAAAAAAAAAATATAACTAGCGTACCAATCCTAAACACAGCTCAAAGGATCACCGAAAAGCTCGTTTTATGGTTGCTCTCAGTTGGGAGCATTCGGTAATTGTAACGGGGAATTTAATTCCAAATATATAAAACTATCCTTTTTATCTAATCTAACGGTTCATGAAGGCATAAAGCATCTCCTCATGACGTGGAGACCATCGAGTTCGTTAATTACTCGCTCGCTATTCAATAATCCAATAACAGTAGTTAAGAAAAATTTAGTCAGCTCTTTTTACCGGTATATTAGCGC
>Ga0325402_1006285_pt1 | contig 11215 bp, 12 predicted proteins | sample PopdelMetagenome_22_FD_207212 | JGI IMG/M metagenome (GOLD analysis project Ga0325402, IMG submission 207212) | Populus deltoides microbial communities from Bellville, Georgia, United States - Xylem-PdKOR-R3 | ecosystem: Host-associated > Plants > Phyllosphere > Stem > Wood/Secondary xylem...
AATAATAATAATAATAATAATAATAATAATAATAATAATAATAATAATAATATTTCTCACACATGAATCATCCCAAGCGCCACGTGTGTAGTTGGTCTACCAACACACTAGCAGTCACCCAAGCGTCACATGTGCGCTTGGTCTACCCAGCACACAGGTAGGCAACCCAAGCGCCCAAGGCTGGGAGACCGAGCGCCAGGTGGCTGCAGCTTGTAGCGCTGCCAGCGGGTGGTGCCGTCCCAGCACCTAGGCTTGGCAGCTAAGTGCCAGGTGTCCGCAGCCCAAGTGGGCGCGCCTCCAGCCTGGCACTTGGGTCCTGCAAGCTGCAGCCTTGCCATAAGCCCCCACCAAACAGTGCAGTTCACAGTGAATGCACTCACAGTCTCCAGTACCCGCACTACAGTGTAGAACAGTGCAATCCACAGTAAATTCACTCATAATGCACAATAGTTCGCGCTATAGTGAAACAAACAGTGCATATGCCCTTATTATCCTTTAAACTAAAACTAGATGGATTGAGCGCGCAATCTTTAAATCTTTATACAAATGAACTTAGGTCCTGTTTGTTTTTGCATTTTAAAAATATTTTTGAAAAAAATTGAATTTTTTTTAATTTTTTTCTTTGTTTTAAATTAATATGTTTTTTTGTGTTTTCAAATCTTTTTGATACGCTAATATCAAAATGATTTTTAAAAAATAAAAAAATATTTTGATGCATTTCCAAGTGAAAAACACTATGAAAAGCAACCACAACCACACTCCTAAACACACCTAATTGGCGTAGCACATGATAGGGGGAAAGCTTACATCGTGGATATTTTTAGAGAATAGGTATAAGCAAGCAACAAAGCAAAACTAGGACTTTATGTAAATTATATGATATGGGTGGAAGCTAAAGACAATAATAAACAAAGAACACATATTTTTTTATGAGCGAAAAGGGTGGCAGATATGAACCCTAAATTCACTGATTTATTCTCTTTAATTAATAACACTGAAGTCTGCCTCTTTAAAAAGTTTACAAAGCCTTAAAAAGGCTAGAAACCCTATCTTAACTATGAAAAAAAAAAACAAAAACTTGAAATTACAAATGAAAGGATAAAATTCGAAAGAAATAGAAAATCCAAAAATAACAAAGAAAATCACAAAAATTATCAAAATCAGGGCCTCAGACGAGATTCTTGAAATCTAAAGATCTAACACTCAGAGTAGCGATTCCATATTATTTTGAGGTAAGCAACCTCAGGATACTCTTGTAAATATTTGAGCACGATCCAATGGTCAGATTAAAAATTTTGATCTCTTGAGCCTAAACCTGTCCCACGGGTCTATAAATGTATTTGCTGCACCATTCATATAATCTGTTCAGAGTAGATCCTCATCTAATTATTGCAGAACCACACCTAACTGCTCGAAATCACCTATTATCGTAAGTCCAACTATATCATTATATCCACAAAAACATGTGCATATTGGTAGAGCAGTCTCAAGTTTTATTAGCAAAAGTGAGGACCATCATGCGATCCAACTTTTTGTTTTACAAATATGCTTCATTCTTTTCAACTAAACATCCTGTTTGAATAACATCGTAAGTTTTGTGTGTTCTTGCATGGTAGAAATGCGAAATAGCATGTTCTAGAAATTGTAGTTAAATTCATAAATGTTTGTATGGTAAACGATGGTGTGTCTAATTGTTGAAGGAGGGCGGGGGGATGCAACTATTCTTATGGTATTGAAGCACAGGGTGATATGTATGGAACATTTGCAAGCAAATTTAAAATTGATAACTAGTGCTGGAAACACAACCCTAATCTGGTTTGAAGGGGGAAAAAAGAACAAAAGAATAGCATTTGCATGAGGATCGGTGAGAAAAATGAAAAACTTTGGGTTGCTCAATGCATTTAGAATCCATGAATCAGCAAGTAAAATGAGAATCAGAAATTCCATGAATCTATTTTTCTAATTTAAACACTGAGCCATTAATTAACAGCTTAATTGAGCAATTTGATTTTCTGAATGATGATATTATTGATAACGTTTCATTCCTCAATAAATTGGAGATAAAGCATGCATGGGAAAGAATGTGCCTCTGATCAGTGCAATGGCTCCTTGCCACGCTATTTTTTAACTGAATGGCTAACTTCCTCATGTGCACAGGGCTGAGAGGACTTGGTTGAGGTTATTTGCTTTTCTTTTTTGATCAAAGATAAGTAAATATATATCAGATCAAAAAATATAAAAGGCTGGAGAACTAGCAAGTTCATATAAGATTTATAAAAGAGGGAACATACTTCCTGAACATGTTAGCTGACAATGGTTAGATGAGGAATCTAATCAAGAACAAGGTGCCAAACCTAACACATAACACAAAAAATATAAATATTTTGAGTAATATTTACCTCAGCTATATGAAGCAGTTTGGTTGCAAAGTTAGAATTGCAGGTTGAACGAAGTTATTTTCAGCTGCCACATTTTGATCCACTCTTTACTCTTTTCTTGTCCGATCTTTCTCTCTTTTCACCCTACTTAGTAAATTGTGGTTTCTTTTCTCTCACAATCAGGCCCCGTGATGAGCTCTGATACGAAATTGTTGTAAGCTCTAAGCACAAAGCAATCCACTCAAATTATCTGAATTGATATTTAATGAATTCAAAGTAGACTGTTGGCTTATATAAGCTTTATATAAGCTTTACAAAGAGACATGATTGAAATAACACAACCGACACTTTATGTGGTAAATAGTTAAGGAAAACAGTTGGAACTAGCTTGACAATTTCAACAATGACTCCAACAACCCCAACACTAACAACATCTTCCATCTACCTGACTACCCATATATGTCTATCTTTTGCTTCTAATCTCTCTCACTAGCTTTATTGAGATAATGGACAACTTGAAACACTTTTCTAACTCAATCCTATATATACATTCAAGTGCAGCTTCTCAATATGAATTTGTTCGAGAGTGGGAATTTTTAGCATGTATATTTTCCACTATTCATACTTGATTTTGAAATATTTTGGATGTGTTGCACAAGTTAATTAGAATTGTGGATCCTTTTTTGAATTATTGACCTCGTGGGGAAATTAATGTGTTTTCAGATACTAGATTACTGACTGGGCAGAATCCGGCAGTAAAACCAAACATTGATTGATTTTGGGCCGCAAAGGAAGCTATACAACTCAATTCTAGGCATTTGTCATCATTTTCAAATATCTGATATGAAGGTCTACAAAACATATGAAGGGCTTAGAACTCAGTTTTGCTGTTTCGAAGCCCAAAGAGCGAGTCAAAAAACAGGGGTTGAATCAGACCCGAACTTTTTGCACTCGAAAAGCTGTCTTGGGTTATGGCCCATATCTCAAGTCTTAGAGGTCTAAAAATTGCAAGATTGGTGTTACTGGAAAGAAGATTTGAGTTTCTATAATTTCTCCAAAAATAGAGATCTTTGAATTCTCACGTTTCCTACCTCAAATCTAGGGAATTCCATACTTTTTTGCCTTAGAAATCACAAAATAAAGTCCCTAAAAATTACAAAACAATAGTTAGCATTGCTTAATTTATTTGAGCAATTCCTGGCAAGTTTTAATGACAAATTGGATTTTGAATCCATGATTAAAACATTTCTTAATTGATTAGATATTTAATAAACTATAAACTATCAGCGACTAGTATTATTACCAAAATCATTTTTCTTGTCACATATTGTATGTAAACAAGTCTTGGGAGATATTGCTTCTTAACAAGTGAAATAACTACGTACTTTCTCTATCTCATAGAAAATATTCACTTTTATATATATAAATGTCATATAAATAATCAGTTATTTTGTATAAACTGATAAAACAAGTATATTTTCATGTTTATGAAAAGAATTTAGTGTTTCTAGGAAATATGACTTGATCATCAATTATCATTTATTACATCAATTTGGATAAATATTCTTATAATTTATTATTTATAAACTGTTCTCTCTCTCTCTCTCTCTCTAATGGAACATTTTTGTGAAAAACCGATAGTTTTGAAACCCGATCCGGTCATCAACCTGGTTAAGTGATCGGGTCACGGGTCAGATGCGTTGACCCGGGTTGACAAAAAAAAAACACCTATGAAAAAAAACATCATCACACCTTTTGAAAGTGACTTCCACTTTTTTTCAATGTATGAAAACACCATCTTTCCCTCAATACTCCCATCTTCCGGCCTAATCCTTTTGTCGCTGGATTCTTTACAAAGCATCTTAATCCTTTTATCATTTTCTAACATTATTTGAAAGTGAATTATTTATTTAACCATATTATCTTTTCCCAAATGGGATTTCCTCATCCATTGGTATTAACTGTGGACAAAAACTAAATCTAATATATCAAGATTCAAGCTTTAACCACACAATTATTTATGCTTCAAAAGTCTCAAGTCTAACAGTGATATGAAACAAAAAGAATGAAAAAAATAGTAGTTGAAAACTTGAAATACTAACCGGAAGAGGCAACCAGTGCAATAGGCCAGGACTCTGTGTTTTAGAAGGAGATTCAAAGATGTCCTCAGCTCTTAAGCGATCAATAGGCCGGGACGTCCTCTGCTTCTCATCTGAGCAGTTGGGTTTCAAAGAGTGAGTAAATTAGGTTTGCCAATTGTAACTGATTTTGCTTCGTTCTTCTACACACTGTCTTCAGTGTTTTGGCATTTTAGAAGGATAAAAACGATGTCGTTTAATGACTGGAAATAAAAAAAATTGACCGGGTCTCACCCGGGTTTGACCGGGTGGACCGGGTCCCGGGTCAACCCGCCGGTCGACCGGGTTTCGCCGGGCCAATTCTCGAGCAGGTTCTTGTCTCCACCAGGACCGGTCCCAAGCCCGGGTCGACCCGCCGGGCCGGTCTGGGTTTTAAAACACTGGAAAAACCCAACTTGTTTTAAACTACACAATAGAATAGGTCTCACTCATTACTTTATTATACTAATTGGGAAAATTGCGATCACTCAAAAATCAATCCTTGTAACTATCAGTTTAATTCATTTTGATTCTCTTAAAAGAAGAGCGATTAAAGAGAAAATCATTTTTATTATGTAGACTCTAAAATCTCTATAAGTCTGATCTATTATCCAAGTTCTTTAATACCATATAAATTAAATTCTTTTGTCTCACATTAAATTAAAAAACTTAGTCCAATTACATTTCATGATTCTTAATTTAATATCCCTCTAGTTAAAGGTATTTTAAGTAGTTTTCATATCATTTTTTCTAAAATACCCTCTAGATAAAGGATATTTGAGATAAATTATACTTGACCTATGTATAAATAGACAACAAAGTCACCAAATCAAGAGGGAAGACATATAAAACAAAAGAGAAAACACAAGAAAAGAAAAAAAACAGAGACTAAAGACCAAACACAAATACTTGAATGTTCTTTAAAAGAAATTCAAAAAAATCAAGGAAGCAAGGGATCAAAATCATTTTCTTCATTAAAGTCAAATAAAAAAAACAAGGGATCAAAATTAATTTCTTTATCAAATCAAATCAAGTTAAAATCTTACACGGTTAAAGTTTCTGCGCTTGTATGAATACTCTTCATGTTCATTAAATCAAGCTAAATTTATACATCATAAAGTTAAAGTTTTTAAACATGTGTGAATACTCTTCGTTTTTATTAAATCATGTTAATATCTCACACCTTTAAAGCTTTTGGGCTTATGTGAATATCTTTCCATCCAAAGAAAAATCCTGATATGACCGTTAATTAGAGAATTTGTGTACATGAATAGCACCTCAAGAGAGTTTCCACTTTTACTTGTAATCAAATTTATTATTGTAATTTTGTCATATTTTAGTGTATTTATAATACGTGAAATTTTGTGTGTATAAATTTTTGGTGTGCTTGGTGGGACATTTTCTTCCTCTTATCTCTTGACTCAACGTATCTACTATCTAAAATGAAAAGTATAGAAAATATGAGCCATTCTTCAATCAACTCTCAAGGTGTTAAAGTTGATACCTTGCCAGCAACTTGTCTAAAGACTCAATCTGGAAACTCTAAGTTGTTTTTTCCATTGAGAAAATTCTCAATGAGAGGGAAACAAAAAGCAATTTTCTTAAAACATAAGTTTGAAGACTCCTTTCAAATCTGTAAGAAGGGATTGAGATTCCACACTTAAGCATGAGATCAAAGTTTAGATCTCATTCTATGATTTCTTCTAGACAAAGATGAGGAGATTACTCATCTTCTTCTAACTTTGACTCTCAAATGCCAGTCATGGTCACTAAGACATCACTTTCTGAGAATAGTATCCATCATATGTCTTTTGAAATGGAGGAGCTGAAAAGATCTATTGAGAAAAAGGATGCTAAGATCATTATATTGATGGATCAACTAGAAACTCAAAATCTATATGCTGAAAGCACCTAAAGGATCAGAGATCTGTCTAGGAATAATACTAACCAAAATCCTTTAAAAAGTCAAAGTGCTCTTGAAAAGAAACAAAAGCAAGAGCAACGTGATCGAACAATAGTGCAAAATACTTTTAGGGACACTACTAGATCATCAATGGGCTTACACTATCTGCGCTTAGTACGAAGGTACTCCCTAGTCCTTTCTTGTGCATGCCAAGTTATACACTAAAAACATCATCGATGAAATGAGGATGCCACCAAACTATCAACCTCCAAAGTTCCAATAATTTAAAGGTAAAGACAATCTAAACCAACATATAGCTCATTTATTGAGACTTGTAACAATGCATAAGTATGTAGAGACTTGATGGTGAAACATTTTGTTTGTAAAAGGAATTGCCTTTGACTGGTACACTAAGATTCTAGTTGGAAAACTAGATAGTTAGGACCAATTAGAGCAAGAATCCCTAAGACGCTTCTACAACACTCGATGAGTTGTAAGATTACCAGAATTTGCATGCACTAAGCAAAAGAAGGAAGAGCTAGTCTTGGACTATATTGAAAAATAAAGGAACTTTAGTCCTTGGTTGTAAGGAAAAGATAAGTGAAGACTTTTTCATAGACATAGGTGTACATCAAATGCAATGGGAGTTTTATATAGTCTTCAAGGGAATATGCCGTTCACTTTTGAACAACTCGCTATAAGAGCCTATGACTTGGAGATCCAAATAGCAAGGCATCTAAGCTATTTCATAAGTGACCCTCGTGACAAGAAGGAAACAAAGAAATAATTTAAGAAAGATATAAAGCATGCAAGATCAAAAAAAGCCATGGTTGTCTCCACGACACCTATAAAGGTTTTTAACCAACAAGCCAAACCAAAACCAAAGATTGAAGAAAAATTCTAGAAAAACCAAACCTAAGAGAGAAAGAAGTCCATTTTAAAACAATTACAAGAAAAATAATATCTTTTTTTTTATTTTTTAAATCAAAAGAAGCCATGGAGCTTAATGAGCACACTACTTCCCCCTTTATTTTGTCTTTTAAATTGCTGCTCAAAATGTTTATTAGGCATCATTTGAAATTTTTTGTTAGTTTAATTGTAATGGATGCTTGTTTTTAGATGTTTAGTTATGCAATGATTTATTATGCATATGTATGTTTAATTTTTTTTAGGCTTGGTTTGATGTTTAAGATTGTTTATTGAAGTGTTAAATGTTAGTTTAAGATACATTTTAACATGTTTTAATGATTAGTTAATCAATTTTGAAGTCATGAAACGATATGTTAAGTATTAATGCTGTTGTTGGATTATGCTATTTTGAGTAGCTTGTTAGGTTTGTTCGAAGTTGCAAGCATGAGGTTTAAGTTTAGAAACAATAAAACAATGTTTTTTGCCTAAGAGAATGTTGTTTTTTACCTAAAAGAATGCTATTTTTTACTTACTATCATTATGAATTTCGCTTGCTATTTTGGTTTTGATTTTTTTTCTTATTGTTTTGATGGTTCAAACAAGTTGTGTAAGCATGCTTAAGCTATGATTGCAAGGCTTTGGTTGTTGTTTTTGGGTTTAAAGTCTATACTATCCTTTTTTAGGTTTCCATTACTTTTGTAGGTTGATGTTCATCTGTTTAACATTGCTTTAGATTCTTTTTTTTTTCATGTCTTTTTCATTTCTTGCTGGCTCTTACACATGTGTTTTAGCTTGTTGATTATTAATTTAGGATCCTAAGTATTTAAAAACACTGAAATCATGACATTTCATTTTCTGTTTTTTTTTCATTTTATTTTTCACAAAGAATCAAATAATCATAATATTAGGTTGTTTATTTTGTTAATCCAACCTCAAAATCTTGTTTGAATGTTTTTTTACATGCTTGTGTGCCTTCAATTTGACGTGATTTAGTCTAGTTTTGAATCTACGTTTTCTAGGTTTTTCTTCATGTTCTTGAGTAAATTCAAATGTTTTTCCCTCTATTGATCTTTGTTCTTTCTTTTTTGATTTTAGGTCGTATTTGTTGGCTTGGGTCAGGAAGCCTAACCCACGTGGCAGAGTTAAGTCCATTTTTAATGAGATAGTGTTTGGATGGTTTAAAATTTTCAAAAGAAAAAAACACAATATTTTGCCTTAAAAGGTGTTTGCCAAACACAGCCTTAAGATATTTTTTAAGGCTTTGATTTTTAGTTAAGAGCGTGTTTGACAAACATGCCCCACTGATTTTCCAGTAATGTTTATTTTCTCCTCTTTTGTGATTTTGCCAACCAACCTCAAATAATTTTCAAAAATTCTAAAAAACATTTAGAGACCATTTTAAAATTGTTTGTGGCTCCCTCACATATTTTCCAACCATTTCATTTAATATTTGGGTTGTAAACTTACATTGTAAGATATTAACCTAGTATTAAATATATTTTTTTTTAAAAAATCAGAAAAGTACAAGAAAAATAAGAAAATTCATTGTTTGAGAAAAAAACATGTTTTTACTTGTGTGCATATGACCAAGTTCTAAAAATTTTAATGCATATTTTATAAAAAGAATAAAACTTGTATTTTTATCATACTTTGAAAAACACAAAAATCAATTAATGTGTATCATAACAAGTTTATAATTATCCATTAGCATTTGACCAAAATTTCAAAAACACCTTAAAAATAAAAAAATTATTAATATTTGGGATGTGAATTTTACAATGTAATGCATAATCTCGGTATTAAATTAAATGAATTGAAAAAAAAATGTTAGGAGTTAATTATAGACTTTAATATTTGAGGGTATAAAATCACATTATAAAGTATATCTCCTTGTATTAAAGATACAAAAATAGAAATAAATACACCATTAAAATCTTGGCCTTAGAATGGTTAGGTTTTAGCCTGATAAGACAAAGACCGCCTTATCAAGGAAGACTTTTCTTGAACCTTAGACAGACTAACAAATAGAAACATGACTTACAAAAACAACAACCAATCAATAATGCAGCTTACCATAAGTATGGTGCACTAGGGGTGATGTGTTTTTCTTATGCACAACTAATCCACTTACCCAGACTCTCGTAGACCATTTGGTTTTCTAATGATCAAAATATTAGGTAGCGACCCATGAACCCTATTAATCATAATTTTATGATTAGTCTCAACACATCTAAAATCAACTCGATCCAAGAGACAAATCCACCATTCAACGTCGTCCACACTACGATGATGATGATAGAGTGGAATTATAAATAAAATAATATATGATTTTATGCATGAAAAACATTGATCGCCAATATAAGCTCATCGTACAATCACACTATTTTGACCAAAAGTGATGAATACTATGAGGAAAATCTTAATTATAATTATGGATGAGAGTCACTACAAGATTTCACAGTTTTACCGACGGAACAATTCCGTCGGTGTATGATTAGAAGTTCGTTGGTGATTTTTTTACCGACATCATCACCGACGGAATACATCCGTCGGCTTTACCTTCATCGGTGATTCCCCATTCCGTCAGTATATCGGTCGGAAACACAAAAAAACCATTTACCGATGGTTTTACAAACAGAACGTGCGCGTCAAAAAAAAGATTCCTGCTTGAAATATACCGACGGATTTTTATTCCGTCGGTGACATTGTAATTACCGACGGATATTTTCCATCGGTACATTGGTCGGTGAATGTATGAAATACCGACCGAATAGGTCCGTCTGTAAAGTCGTCGGTACTGGTGGAAGCTACCGTCAAATGTCGACGGATTAATTCCGTCGGTAAGTCTGTCGGTGAACGTTTAAAATACCGACTGAATTAATCCGTCGGTAAAATAATTGGTAATAGTTTTTTTCTTAATTTGTTTTTAAAAAATTATTTAGGATATATAATATAAAACTATATAAATTAATTGTTATACAAACCAATTATGCAAATAAAATTTTTATTAAACATAAAAAAAACAAAGTTAAATAATATTCATTACAAACTAAATATGTTTCAAGAAAAATATTAAATGAAGTTTTAAAGGTAAATAATGTTGATTACAAATTAATATAAAGGTGGAGCTGGAGGAGGAGGAGGAGATCCTGGAGGAGGCTGGTGGTTATACGGCCAAAAAATATTAGGCGCACATGTTCCACTATTTGACATGTTCATGATTATTTCGCGAAGCTGTTCATAAGCCGCTTTTTATTGTTCATGAGCCGCTTCATACTCCGCTTTTTGTTGTGCTTGAGACACTTTGAGTTGCTCAGACTCCGCTCTTTGTTCCGCTCTGAATTGTGCGTACTCCACTTTTAGGTTATCGTATTTCTCGGTGAGCTGAGCAGTGTGTTGCTGCAAGGCCATGAACTTCTTAGATTGGGAGCTCGATATTAATTGGGAGCTCCCAACGGTTGAAACACTACGGGTCGACCACAAGTTGTCGGCCGTAGTGTTGGAGAGCTCGTAAACCCGATTTTTATCGGGTCCACCTGACGAGCCAACCTCCATCCACAAATCCGGATCGAATTCCGGATGGGTCAAAGTATCGTCCCCGTATCTCTCCCTCAACCGATTATTATACGTCTCCTGAAAATAAAAATAAAAAAGTAATCATCATATTCAATACAATAAACATAATAACTTACATAATAACTTACAAAATAAAATGGTTGAACAAACATACCACGAAATGCTGAGCACGGTTATCAACGAACTGTTGCGCCCCCTTCTAGCAGTCTTGACTCCGCACATGCGTCTCCACAAACAGCTCCATCGGGCTCGGCTCACGTCCAAGAGACGCAGCCTATAATGAAAAAAGATATATTAATAACAACTGAATTTAACGATATATTTCATTTAAA
>Ga0325402_1006288_pt1 | contig 11214 bp, 10 predicted proteins | sample PopdelMetagenome_22_FD_207212 | JGI IMG/M metagenome (GOLD analysis project Ga0325402, IMG submission 207212) | Populus deltoides microbial communities from Bellville, Georgia, United States - Xylem-PdKOR-R3 | ecosystem: Host-associated > Plants > Phyllosphere > Stem > Wood/Secondary xylem...
CAGAAAGTAAGTTTTAAGAAACAAACATACCTTCAGAACCAAACGCTTTCCTGCTATTCAAGGAAGCAAAGCTCTGACAGGACGAGAAGCTTTAAGCACTCCAAATTTTTCTTAATGTCCTTCCTTTCATATAAACATCCAAGATAAGAATTACTTCTGCTGCTTTCACCGGAATGAAACTCTAAACTTTCTTGCATTGTAGCATAGAGAGAGAGAATGCTCATTGTTCCAAAAGGATATATAAATGGAGCACAGAGTCCATAATAATAAATACGAGAGTATTCAACTTACATCTCCAAATTTCTGTAACATGAATAAAGATTTTGAAAATCAGAAGCGAGGGCCTCTCTATCTCTCCTCCAGACATGGAAACCCCATAAATACCAGACACCTAAACTACAGTAGACCAGAAAGCCCTGGTCCTCGGGAACTGTACACTTCCAAAAACATCTCTTGAAAGAAAACCTCAAACCCAATATCCATCATTCCAAAAACGCCTTGGCAGGAGCGCCCCCCCATGTTCGCTCACGCTGCCCCTTAATCTATAGAAGGCTGGTTTACTTCTTACTGTTTTCAAGGGACCAGACCGGTTCCCATGTATCGGCAAAGACAACCGATCCCCATCTAAACTTGAAGCTGAAAACGGTCTGTTTTCCATCTCTTCAAGTGGACCTGAACTGTACTGCATCGTAATGAAAGAAGAGGCTCTCCCATAAGTTAACCGAGGGGAGATCCCACCGGCATTCCACCAGCTACTGTCAAAAGGAACGAGATCACCTTTAAAGTCAGATTCCAGAACAGAAGACTCCTTTTGACTGCAGTAGTCTCCGCAAGTCTCATCGGTGTCATTATATATCAGTTTCAGAGCCTGCACAACTTCACCCATGAATGGCCTGTTAGCCACCTCTGAGTGAACACACATGGAAGCAATGGCTGCCACTTTAGCCATATCATCGAAGTCATAGCTTCCTGCCAGGGAAGGATCCACCAACTGCTCCAATCCTTCTCTACTAGTTAGCAGTGGGCGTGCCCAAGTCACTAGATTTTCCTGTCCCGGGGGTTGTGACATATCCACGGGTTTTCTTCCAGATAGAAGCTCAAGCAGCACAACCCCATAACTATAAACATCACTCTTTACAAGTAGATGCCCTGTCATTGCATATTCAGGGGCAACGTACCTACAAATCAAAACCTCAGAAAGTGAGATGGGGGACTACAGTAATATTTGAATAATTGCATCTTTATAATGTAAAGAAAAAACTAAGAGAAACATCAGCCATCATCAAACTCATACAGATTCTCATGGACAGTAAGAAATCCACCACTCCCAATAAGAAATAGTAAAATAAATACAGTTCAATGTGACTGGTGATGGGTCATGTTTCCAATGAAATCTTACTAAACACTGACAAGGCAAGTGTAATTACCCAAAAGTTCCCATCACCCTGGTAGAAATATGATGACTCCCTTCCGTTGCTTCCCTCGCCAAGCCAAAATCAGAGACCTTCGGGGTGAAGTCCTCTTCTAGTAAAACATTACTAGCCTTAAAATCTCGATGAATTACACGAGGATTAGAATCTTCATGAAGATAAGCCAATCCCCTAGCTGCTCCAAGGGCAATCTTCAACCGTGCATCCCAGTCAAGAGGTCCCTTATTATTGTCAACACCTGAAACGTGTCAATAAATGGGGCATGGAACAAGAAACTTCATTTTACCTTCTTGTTTCAGGGAAAATAACTTGCAAGACAATTGAATGAATATTGCTGAATGAAAAGCTCAATATCATTAGGAGGTATCCAGGACAAATTTAGAATGCACATGGCACAATTAAACAGATATGTTTCAAAAAATGAAAGAAAAAAAGTTGATCCGATAAAAAGACAGACAAAGGTGATGAGGAAAATACCATGCAAATGTGATTCTACACTGCCATTCCGAACAAGTTCATACACCAAGCAGCGTGTGCGCCCTTCAATACATATGCCAATGAGTTTCACGAGGTTGCGGTGATGCAACCGACTCAACATTTCAACTTCAGCAATAAATTCACGGTCTCCATTTTGATTGTTCCTCGTAAGCAGCTTAACAGCAACTTCAGTTCCATCTTCCATACTCCCATCGAAAACACGTCCAAATCCTCCTTCACCTAAAATTCTCTTTGAACTGAACTTGTCTGTTGCCTTCTCAAGCTCAGCGAATGTAAATGTTTTGACAGAGAGCATACAAGTAGCCATGTTGGACATGAGGGACATTGGTGTTGAGCTTGCAATGCTACTTGACAAGAAAGACCCAATGCCTGCATGTAGCAAATCAAGTATTTAACTCAGGCATGGACTTATCTTGTTCAGTAACAATTATTTAGAGATCATAGAAAATAAAGCCAATAAAGCACGACTACAAAAACTACTTGCTCTATTCCAACAGAGACATGTGAAGTGACATAAAAGATTTTGATAGCATACATTTCTGTAAACTTTCCCACTTGGTATTCTCCATTATAAACTACAGTAGAAGCTGTGAAATAACAGGATTGGCATTCAAAAGCGGAGATGTAACAGCATAAACATTACATGACACTTTGACCAAATAAATCTTCACAAGTAGAACAAAATGAATAAAAAGGGGCATACCGGATCTTTTATTTATAGGGGATGTGAATGCTGGACCAACAGCACTTGATGGTCTTCCAGATTTTCTCCATCTTATGACAATGGCAATTGCTCCAATGAAAACCACTAAAACCACAAATGCTGACAGAGTAATGATGATGATGGTTCTAAGATTCATCCTCTGGTTCTTGTTTACAAAATTAGCTGTGATGGGGAGATCCCTGGTACTTCCACTTGGACCACTCCCCGTGTAGTTTGGATATGGTGATGAAGAAGGAATCCCTATATAATCTCAGGAGGTAGGTCACGACCATTAAAGTAATATATGTAAAGCCACAAAGATTTACAAGAGAATCGAGATTATTACCTGGATAACTAATGTATATTACTTCATAATTACCAAAAAGAGTTATATTTAAAGGCACTTTCTTTTTCCAAAATCTATCATATGTAAGTATTGCCGTAGTATTATCAAACTTCTCTCCAAGTGGAACCAAGTTGATATCCACCACAGTTTTCCCCTGATTTTGACTATCAGCACCTGCACCCATTATTTTCACCTGACTCTCTTCCAGATACGTGCCTGCTGCAACTTCACTCTCTAGTTCTCTCATAACAGGAAAAACTGCATACGGTGCCACATCTAGGAGAAGTCTGACTTTCATAGGAAAAACACAGCCACAAGGTGAGCCAAAGGGAACTGCAGTGAGTGGCTCAGTGCATATTTGGTCACAGCCTGCCAAAGAATTTTTTATCAACATAAATTCAAAAGCACCTTACAAAGAACTATAAACTCTAGCTGCCAGATGTTACTTTGCTCTTCTGAAGGGGATGGAGCAGTCACAGCAGGTTTCACAGGGCGATGATGACGACTTCGATGACCACCATGACGTCTTGGTAAGGGTGCACTATGAGGAACAGGGAGAAAATCTGAAATAAGAAGAGATGAAATTAGTGAAATTCCCAATAGCAGTGTCAAGGAAAGTTGCTGAGAAATTGAGAATAAAGGGCACCTTGATGTGCTGGAGAAGGTGCAGGTGAGAGGGAAGGGCCCAAAGAAGGCTGAACCACAATACTATGAGATGGTCGAGATCGAGCAAATGACAAACTCATTGCAGCTGACATTCCTGTAAGCAGTAGAGTGCATGTTGTCCATAGTCAGCAATAATACACAGCTATCACATATAGATGGAGACTGACATAGAGTCAAAAAAAAGTTTGACCTGTACTACAGTGATTTAATTTATTAACAATGAATTTTGCCATTACAGGAAGACATTGACCTTCCCAGATACTAAAACTTTGTGGCCTTACCGTGTTGCACAAAAATGTCTTTCACAGATAATCGCCAACTTGGTGGCAAAGGAGACAAATACACATGAAGTAATGGATGTCCTGAAAAGAATGGAGAACAGATAAGTCAGTTTTCTTGAACGAAGCGAAGTTGCAAGACCTCTTGTGATAAATAATACAGGGAATTTAACCCAAAAAAATCTTGTGACTAATTGATATCTAATATGTTATGACAATGTGTAAGGAGGACGCATGGCTACAAAAACAATTAATGAATAACAGGAAGAAAAAAAAAACCTACTCAATAATAAAGTGAATATGTAACAAAAGTAGGCATAAGCATCACCATTTAGCAGATCATAAAAACTAAAGAGAGTTAAAAAATAAAGTATAAAACAGTGGAAATAATTTGTCCAATTATAAAACTGATTTCGTTAAAATGAAGCATATGAAGAATGATATTTCAATTTCTACGAAGCTCCTTTGAAAAAAAAATGATTTCTTTTGATGCAAAGAAACTTGGCCACTTAATGTGTACTCTGTACGGAGTAGTTTCTCATCATTATACATTTCAATTATATGCTAAGCATTGAGATTATCATAATAAATTTAAGATTTTTAAAATTCAGGGATTCATAATTTAAGATTAGATACTTAAAACAAGGAGGCACATCATGCTTACAGTATAAATCCTACTGTAAATACAGTGGATACGTTAGACTATTTCCTTTCATGTGAAGAGAAAACCAGTAACAGGGTGTATGGGAAGAGAGATACATTGTGGTACCTAATAATTACTTAATTAATTAGCTTTGTCAAATGTAGTTCAAAGACCATATCTTATCTAATCCCCAGACTTAGGTAATCAATTGCTTAAGCAAGTGCATGCTTTATCAGCATCAAAATAACATGCCATATATTGTTTCTTTCAATTTTAGCAAATACACATAATGCATATATGGTTTCTTTCAATTTTAGCAAGTACACATAATCCGTTGTGCCTATTTCCTGAGGTTTATTGCATCATTCTCAATTTATAAGGAAACGTGGTGTTAGCATTGAAGCTATCTTTCAACACAGGATGAATGTACAATCTTACTCAACAGAAATCTCATTTCCAAATTCTGCAAATTTTCCCTCATGCTTCTCAATTTCTATCTACTATCTCATTAAAAACAATCTCCTAATTCTCCAGAAAGAAGGTATAGAAATCAGTGAGATCATGCTAATCTCTTAATACATACAGTAAACTTGACAGCCATGCTATCAGCAAACCAGTTAGATCAATTTAACCAGCTAAACAGTGAATAACTCAAAAGCAGTTACCCTCTTAAAAGACTCAACAATAAACAGGCAAGAGTTAAAGCCATTGCTTGATTTCCTAAAATCTGAAGTCAATTAATACAAAACCAATCTAGAATTGACCAAAAGCAAAACCAATGTTAATGTACTTTTAACAAAAGCATCTGGAGAGTGATATTTCAATTTCAATCTCTATAGAGTTTCGTCCAAAAAAGAAAATGAGATGATTTCCTTAGATGAAAAGAATCTCGATCACTTCATCTGGAGTAGTTCCTCATCATTATACATCTCCTTTATATGGTAAGAAGCATTGAGATTTTGGTATTAAATTTGAGACCTAAAAAAAGAATTGGGGATTCATAATTTAGTTAAGACTAGAAACTTAACACAAAGAGACATGTTATACTTATAGTATAAATCCTACACTATCAGACTGTCCCCTCACAAAAGAAAGAAAATAGAAGAAAAGAAAGAATGGAAGGCCACAAGCAATGTGTATTGGGAAGAGTGATACATTGTAGCACCATGATATTTTACTTTATGTATCAGCATTACTAGATGTGGAATGAAGACCGTATCTGATACGATCGGAGTAAAGTCAAATTCGGATTTTGATGTAAAATTTTATATTGTCCAGTTTTTTACTATTGAAAAATTTTATATTGTCTAATTTTACACTATTAAGCATAACTTTCAACTTGACCATTGGATCGGGCTGAGATTTTTACATGAGCTTTTAAACATGATGTTCTATATTGAGTTAAAATTCAAGGTCAATCAAGATTAAGGAAGGGATTGTTTTAGAGGGTCGAAGTTATTGAATCAATTTTGTCAAATTTGTATGTCTGGACCTCTGTCTACTGTTTGAACTATATCTAGAGTTATAGAAGCAGAAGAAATTCTGCTGAGATTCCAATTGGGTTGGAAAGTAGACATTTATACCTTTCCAGCAATATGTGGTAGGCCTGCTAGTTCATCCGAACAAGAGATAACGATGTGTTTGGAGTCAGGATTGAAATCTGCTAGGACTGTGTAAAAATTGAATAAACATTGTTTCCTTATGTAATATGGATTCCGGTCAAATATAAAGATTTCTTAATGCTCTTGGAAACATGTGTGGCGGTTATTGGCTTACCTATTCTACAAGGATTCCATGTCAAAAAATGAGACATTTATGGTAGCAACTATTATTCATAGTTTGTAAGGATTTTATATCCATTATGAAATGTATATGGTGGCAAGGAGGCTTAGGATTCTTATGTTCTTCTTTTTCTTATTTTACAGGATTTCCTAGCACATCAAAGAGACTAAGGGGAGGCAATTTAAGGGAGAAAATTCCAGCAATTAAAAACAAAGTTTTCTAGCTAATTTAGAGCATGACGTTTTGGCAAAGCCTCCAAGAAAAGCAAAGGGGGAGTTTCCGCCATGCATGGAGATTTCAAGCAAGAGAACTTTGTTTTATGATGTTTCTTTTATTTATTTTAATGTTGAATATTATTAGCATTGGATTTTATTCTAAATTGGATTTGTTTTGGCCCATTAGACATTGTTTGAGGGTTTGTTTCAATATTAAACTTGTGGTAGTTGAACACTGATAGAGCTTATTGGCTTGCAACCCAAAAGGAGTTCATTAGGATTATTTTGAGGAGACTATATATTGCTTTTATCGCTAGGAGTTTCAAGAGCTACGATAATTTGAATAAAAAAATTTTTTTTTCTTTGTTTTGTGTGTTGCAAACAACCTTTCTTTGCAGGAACAAAGATCATACACCGACTTATCAAAAATTAAATGGCTTCGTGACGTCATTTGCACACTTCAGGTTCTTAGATACAAGGTTATCTCTGAGTCCATGTTTTTTTTTCCAATACCTTTGGTTCTTAGATACAGAGTTGCCTCGGGGTTGAGGTTTTAAACCTGATATCCAGCTTTCTTGGATTGATTTTTAATTTTTTTAGGTTGTGTGACCACATGATCATGAGGTTCACATCAATTGATATCAGAGCAAATCTTTGAAAATTAGGTTATATCCTTTATTTTCTTCTTGTTAGTTTTGAATTTCTTAGGTTTTGCTATCCTTGATTCGATTTTCAATTATTTCATGTCTAGAGATTAGTAGTTTGTGTCTAGGATTCTTTGATTTAAAAAAAAAAAAATCAGATTGTGTTAATATTTCTATCCAAATTAGTCACATTAGTTTTTGTTTTTAAAAAAAGAAGCAACCAGATCGCAAATTCAGGTTAAGAGTTGATTTTTTTCGGGTTTGCTTTAAAAATCATAGGTTCAAGTTAATTCTTTTTGAATTTTCAATTTCAAGTCAATTTTTTTAGTTCAGTGTATATTCAATTCTTGTTGCATCTTCGTCTAGTCATGTTACTGTATTCATGGATCGCCATAAGTAATCTGTGTGAAACACAAAAGGAGAGTAAACATGTTAGGGAGTGGATGAGTAAACATATTTTCTTTATCACTAACCAATTTTTCAAATTTGAAGATGTCCAAGTCAATCAATATGGCACCACCAACAACAAGTAACAATGTTGCTTTTCAGTTAGGAGCCGTCACTCAACAATTGGTGATGGGTGATATGCAAAATAGGATGGAAAGATAGGAGGGATGTTGCTAATGAAAATGATGGAGCTTGACATAAGGCTGATCGAAGAAAATTCAATATGAGTAAGGAAGAAAAACTAAGGTTACGAATTTCAAATATTTATGATCATAATGCTTCTATGATGTTAGATAAATAGCGCAAGGCTAAACGAATTGCAAAGGTTTATAAAGAGAGAAATAAAAAACGTGAAGAATGGAGAGCTTCATTTCAACGCCGAAAAGGATGAAAAACAATAAAAAAACAGTAGTGATTATCATTCAAAAATATGTGCGCGAGTGGATGGCAAGACGTGTTTATTTGAAATTATTATCGGCTACTTTTTTTATACAATGTTGTTGGAAAAAGTGCAGGCTAGAAAAGAACTTCAAAGGCTTCAACAAGAGGCTAAAGAATTTTCCATTATACCTATTGGTGATTTGAGGATGAATCATCTTAAAGAAAAAGAAATGATAAGATCCAAGCAAGGTCAAATTTGGATTTAGTGTAAAATTTTCTAATATCCAATTTATGCTATCAAGTTCTAGACAAGAGTTTCTAGACATGTTCTTCATTGGATTAAGATTTCATGTCAATCGAAGTTTGAGAAGGATTTATTTTAGATGGTCAAAATTACTAGATGAATATTGTCAAATCTATTTATCTGGACCTTCGTCTACTGTTAGGACCATATCTAGAGCTATAAAAGGAATTCTATTGAGATTCCTATTGGATTGGAAAATAGACATCCATACCTTTTTTGGCAATATGTGGTAGACTTGCTAATTTATCCGGATAGGAGAGAACGACATGTTGAAGTCAGGACTGAAATCCGCCGGGAATGTGTGAAAATTAGAGAACAATAGGGCTCATTCGCTTGCAACCCAAAAGAGATCCATTAGGGTTATTTAAAAGGGGCTAAATATTACTTTTATCATTGCAAGTTTCGGTAGCTATGATGATTTGAATAAACTAGATTTTTTTCTTTGTTTTGCATGTTGCAAACAACCTTTCTTTGTAGGGACAAAAATTGTACATCAACTTATCAAAGATTAATTGGCTTTGTAGTGTCATTCGCATACTCTGAGTTCTTAGATACAAGGGTTATCTCTAAGTTCAAGTTCTTTTTCCAATACCTTTGATTCTTAGGTATAAGGTTACCTCTGGATTAGGATTTCAAACCCAGTATTCAGCTTTCTTAGGTTAGTTTTCAATTTCGTTGTGGGTTACGTAACCACATGATCACGAGATTCGCATGAGTATCTTATCGATATGCTATAGTAAAACTTAGGTCATCCATTTGTAGAAACGATTGCCATATATGCTTTCTTTCATTTTTTGGCAAATTAACATTTTAAAGAATCATTGGCAATCTCTATCCACACGTGTCAAATCTAAAATCCCATCCTTCAGAATAGCATGGATGAAGGTCCGAATTCTGCAATTTTCCCACATGCTTCCAAAATTCTGCCAATTTTTTTTCATAAAAAAATATCGATTCTCTAGACAGAAGGTATAGAAATCATTTCCATTCATTCAGTAAACTTCACAACCATGCAATTCGCAAATCAGTGAGACCAATTTAACCTAAAGATTCAGAAACATTAATGCACAACCATGTCCGCTCCAATCAAAGGCAGAGAAGCAGGTAATTTATAGCATCTCTTGATACTTGATAGTTAATTAGGAGAAACAAGCACATTTTGCAAAGTCAGTAACAGGTAAAGTTTGCGCTAAACAGCAATTCTCGTATTAACACCTCATTAACCTGTTAGAAGCAAAACTGACAAAGAAAAGCAAGACTCTTTCCTTGAATTCCTAAAAATGCACGCAAAATTACAGCTAATAAACCCAAATTTCAGCACTCTCTGACTCAATCAAGCTGAAAATATCAACCAAAAAAAGCGTGAGAAAAGAAAAAGATGTTTACCTAAACAAGCAAAAACAAAGCTAGACCAGCAAAGAACAAGCAGCGACGTCGTCAAGGTATGCATCTTACGTCAAACCAAAATCCAAAGCATTGTCAAAACCAAAGGCCTTGAAGCTTGCTGGAGATCCAGCGGAAGTTCCAGGAGCTCCGGCTGAGGCCACCGTTGAATTGAGTATCAAGCATAACCTAAAAACAAGAGTTTGGGCAGTGAGAGAGTAAACAAACGGTCAGTCAAAACTAAAACCCTAGGAGAGAGAGAAATCAAGACAGTGTCAGTGTGGGTGTACGTGTTGTGTGGGGTTGCAGATCCATGAAATGCGGTAGAGATCTAGAAAAACAGTTACACAGATGCTCCCCGTGCGCTGTATAAATGTACGGTGAGGAAAGTACAGGAGTCTGTGTGTGTTAGGGAAGAAGAAGAAGAAGAAGAAGAAGAAGAAGAAGAAGAAATGGAAGAGGGAGAGAGAGAGAGAGAAGGGGGTTTTGAAGAGTGAGAGTTGAAACTTGAAACAGGGGTGGTGGAGGAGAAGGGAGCTTTATTAATTGCGAGAGACTACTAGCACTAGTTGAGTAGTGTTCTGTAGTTTTGCTGTAGCCAAAGAAGAAAAAAAAAAAAAAAAAGGTTTTTTTTGGGAAGTGATGGTGTCTGTCTGCTTCACGCGCGCTTGGTTTGAGCGCGTGATTTGGAAGTGATGAGTTTTACCGACTTGCTTGCTCATGGATGGTCCGATTTGAGATTTGTTTGTTGATATGGTTTATTTTTTACATATATAAAATAGTAATCGTAATGGCTCCTATTTTGCTGTGGGTTTTTTTTTATATATAAAAAACAGATATATAAGTTTTTTAAATATACTTTTTACAACAAAAATTATAATTATAAATTAAAAATTTAAGCTTGAATTTAATTAAATAAATTAATAATTATCTATGCCAATAAATATATAAAGAAATATTAACACGATAATTCGATTCGCCTAGTTGTATGGTGAATATTTTTTTTCTAATGTAAATAAATTAATGTGTAGGTATTATTAATATTTATTTTACAGTGAATAAAAAATATAATTGTGAATAAAAAAAGTTGATATTTACATATAATAAAATACAATGAAGATCATGTGTATTAATAAAAACATGTAAGATCTTAAACGTATTTTTAATATAATATAAAAATGGGACTATGTTGCAATTGCTACATTGAAATATTATTTCCTTAGCCTTTGTATAATAATTTTTCAAAAAATAAATAAAAGAAGAAATAAAAAAACAAATTACAAAATAATAATGTATGAACAAAAAGAATGATATAAATAGATCAGGTGTAAAATGATAAATATTCCAAGTGTGAATAATAAAAAATAATATTTTTCTAAATAAACAACAGTGAAGAAAAAGACTACAAAAAACTAAAAATAAAATAAAAAACAAATGATAGGAACTAGGGTCTAGTAGAGGCGTCAAACCCAAGTAATTTAAGTATGGCATTCC
>Ga0325402_1006291_pt1 | contig 11211 bp, 4 predicted proteins | sample PopdelMetagenome_22_FD_207212 | JGI IMG/M metagenome (GOLD analysis project Ga0325402, IMG submission 207212) | Populus deltoides microbial communities from Bellville, Georgia, United States - Xylem-PdKOR-R3 | ecosystem: Host-associated > Plants > Phyllosphere > Stem > Wood/Secondary xylem...
TCCAGCCAGCCTTGCTAGCAACTCTTTCTCGCTGCATAATATTGTCCAAAGTGATCATTACTGAGTGGTAGTGTGTGTCAATCATCACCCCACTTCGAATAAAAAATAAAGATTATAATAGCTAGGAGATCAAATTAATTAAATGTGCATGACATGAATTATTTTGGTGTCATTTTCATGAAAAAAAAAAAAGAAATTTCTTGGTCACCGTCCAAAGAGTTGAAGAAGACATTGAGTTTCTACACTGTTTTGAAATGGGTGGTGGAAGATCTCGATAGAAATTAATCACCGACAGCAGGCTTAATTAATTTAATTTCACATGTCCTTATCATGATTTTTTTGTTTTTTTTGGGATGAAAAATAAATGTATATATTGTATCATTCTCTATTTTGGAAGTAACAGAATATATTTTTTTTATAAAAAAAAAACAGGGAATTTTGAGAAAATACTTAGCACTATATTATTAATTAGATAGATATCGAGCTGAGAATAATGTCCACAACATCGTTCAAAGAATGCACAAGCCACATATCAATTAATGTGGTCCTTTGAATTAATATATATACATAAGCAATTTAATTATTATATTGTAATATCAATTTAATTAACTCCCATGATGTCTATCGTTGAGAAAGAATAATAGGATGCCAAATTTGATGCAGAAAGGAAGGGCTAGGCAGAGCCAATCACTTCAGAAATCCGTCGTCTACCTCCATGACCTGCTACTACAAATATATAATAAAGATATTAATGGGACCTGGAAGCCAATGGTGGGTGACAAATAATTACAACTACTAAATCAAATGATGAGACTAGAGACCTGCTGCAACAATGGACCGACCCTTTCTCGTGGTAGCTCGCCGACGTAGCTAGCACCACCTTGACTAATTCTAGGATTTACACGCTACTTAATTACTACCTGAGAGACTTGGCAAGCCCTCGATCAGCAAGGTTTTTTAAAATGTGTAATTGGATATTATTAGTTGAAGTATTATAAATTTCAGGTTAATTACTAGAAATTTATCTGATTATTAATTTTAGAATCGAGCTCGGAGATGTCTCTTATTTGCGACTGTATCATCAGTGAAGGAATGTCTAAGGGCGCAGATCGATCACAAGCACATTTTTGCCTTTATATTCAAGGAAAAAAAAGAATAGGATTTTCGACATTAGCAAGTAATCTTTGATTCTGGAATATTAATAAGACAGAAGGTCGTATTTAGGTACAACTTACCAGTGAGATTCCTTCCTTCTTCTTCTTCTTCTTCTTCTGGTCTCCTGAGGGTAGCAAAATGACTGTCCCGAATCAACATTAAGCACCTTCAAGAGATCGAAATCATGCTTCCTAGCTAATGTATTAATTATATATTATGGAAAACTAGCCAGCACATTCAAAGAAAAAACATAACTTATTAGATTAATGCGATCGATGTTGCGGGGAAGAACACAATTAATATATAATTCCTAGATAAATTACACTGTTTTTGAATAGTGCAAATCATAGATATGTGCCTTTTTTCTTCAAATATATACTCTTTTAGATTATTCTAGTTTGTAAATAACAATAAAATTGCCAGTGCTGTTTGAAAAGAAGCCACAAAAAATACTAGCTCTCGATCGGGCAAGAGAATAATACAGACCACTTTACATTTCCATGTCTCAGTACCAGTCCTCCTTCGAAGTTTATGATTAGCAACTTTACCAAGATTTCACCCATGTCAGAGCTCTTTTCCACCACCACCCACAAATTTCTTTTTTAATAATGCATGCAGTTCTTTCTAGCCAGCCAGCAACCACCATCTCCATGGCCTCTCGCTCCCCCACCACCACCACTATTCGATTCCAAGAAAGAATGCATGGAAATAAAGTAAGATCGATAATCATTCATGAAAGGCAGCTGTGCAAAGGAACAAGACAAAGAAACATCTCATTTCACTCCTAAAAAGCCACGAAGCAAGGCAAGTCAAAAAAGGGTGATTTCGCAGCATCAGCTCACATGTGAAAATATTATAGTCATTCTCACAAATTCTCTGTTGCTAGCCTCACTTTCTGTCTGCTATGGGCCATGCCTAGCTAGGAGCTGGTCAGCCGATCTGCAACTATCCTCTTCTACCCTTCACAACAAGTATTGCAAAGACTTTGCATTTAGCCCGCGCGCTTCTCTGGTTATAAATTCTTTTCTTTAAAAAAATACTGGTTATACAAGATTTTTTAACATATATATATATATATATATATATATATATATAAAGTTTATACAAATACTTAATTAAATAAATCGATAACCATTTATATAAATAAATAAAATTATTAGCAATAACTAAGAAAAAAGTGAAAAAATTAAGAAATAAATGTAGATCAAGATATTCAATAACATAAAATGACACGTTCACTAGATTGTATTTACTAAATTTATTTATTTAAATCAATAAAAGATAAATCTATGTCCCAAAAAAACTCATGACTTAAATAAAACTGATTGAGTAACCTTATGTTGTAAAAAATATTACTCAAGGCCAAACATATCAGCAATATTATTTAAAAATAAATATTTTTTATTTTAAAAAATAAATATTTTTTATTTTAAAAAATAAACTTCATTTGTTTAAAAAAATTATAGAAGAATTAGAATAATATCTTGAAAAATCAAACAGAAACAGAACAACTAAAAAAAAAACTTATATTCAAAAAAGGCATGCAAAACTCGTAACCTAAATCATAAGACTGGGATAAATCAATAGAAAAAACTTGAAGATAATCACAAAACCAATATAAGAAAAAATTAATGTAGAATGATAAGATTATACGAAGTTGAATCTCCAACAAATTAAATGTTGAAAGATGACACCAGAAAAAAATCAATTACACAAAAAGATCTAAAACAAATAGGGTGAAAAAAACATTAATTAGGGGGATACAAAATTTTAGTCGGAGGGTTAAATTGAATTGAAAAATAACTTTAGTGAAATGAAAAACAAATCAAAAGAATGAGGGTCAAACTGAAAAAATAAAACAACAAAAAATTTGATTGAGAGATGGAATTGAAAACCAAAAAAGCTTCAACAAATTAAAGTGCTAAGAAAAAAAATTAAAAATAAGAATCGAAATGAAAAATAAAACACATGAAAAAATTGTAGTTGAAAAAAAAAAAGCTTCTATAAAAAGAGTAAGAACGAAATAAGAAATTAAAAGAATGAGGACTAAAATTATTTAAAAAAAAACATATGAGAAATTGTAATTGAATGACTAAATTGAAAAAAAAAATTTATAAATGTAAAAGGAACGAAATAGAAAATTAAGAGAATGAGAACTGAAATGGAAAACATTATTTGTCAAGAGAAAGAAAATAAAAGGAAAAAAAATCAAACGACCATTAATGACTATCCGACTACCGTAAGCTACCATGCGTCACTCCACATGAAAGAGGACATAGTGGCACATTTAGGAAGACAGAGGAAGGCTAATTTTGGTCACCAGGTGGCGTCACACGCACCGTTTAAATGGTGCGGACGTCAACCACTCGCTAACACGTGCCAACAACTTGTCTCATTATAAATTGTTTTTTAAAACAATGTGAAAAATACCATAATACCCCCATGATCATAACAATTGCATAAAATAATCATGTGAAATACAAAAATACCCCCAAATGCAAAGCTTATTTTTTGTTTTTTTTCAAGGTAAAAGCTGTACTTTCATTGTACATGGATATTTAAAAATCTAGAAAAACCCTTATCCAGAAACCCAATATTTTTTTGACCCTGGAGGCAAATGAATATTTTTACTGTCAAGAAAGCCTTTGGTCAATAGTTGTAATTTTATTGATTTTAGAGGTAAAAAAGTATTTTTGGCATGCTGAAAATTTTAAAAAGATGTAAACACTCCCGTAGAATCTTCTAAAGACCAATGGGCCGGTGAATGATTTCACTACAAGAATCCACAATAATTTGTGTTTTAAGCTACAATGATGTCTTACGCTCCTCGCGGGAAAGTGACATCACGATGACCCTTTTTTCAGGGTGTGTCCGGGAGGTATTTTGTTGGTCTAGAAGTTCCTATTTAATATCATGATTACTAGAAACTCTAACTGGTCTTTAAAGATTATAGACAAAGAACTATTTGTGTAAAGTGAAGATATTAATATTCATAGCACGCTATACATGAGGTAAGTTGCATTGTTTCTTTCTTTGTTTGCTATGATTTGATAGTGTGTTTATTTCTATCTGCCGACTATGACGGGTTTGGTATGATAAATAAACTCTGATTTTCTAGGCCAAGAGCTTGGTCTAAAAAAGTGAAATGCCCTTAATTATCATTGAAGTTTTTTCAAAATAAACTTGAAATTTTTAGCTATTATGTTATTCCAATTAAAATTCCTTATAATTTTTCTTATCTTTATATTATAAATAAATGCATTGTATTATTCTCAATAATATTTTAAATATTAACCTCATATTATTATTTTTATTGTTATATTAAAAATAAATAATAATAAAATATTACCACCCACGGCCTTTAGAGTTTTTGTGAATGTTTACCATTGGAGGGTAACTTGACCTTAATCCTTTTCTTTTAAAGCACTCATGGAACAACCAGCGAGGAATGAATATTTTTAATCCTGTACAGTCGATTCTTCTGCATCCTTTTTCTTCCACTGCTCTCTGGCACTTTGCGATGTACAATAAGACATGGTTTTTGTACGCAGGTACAGGCAAAAGGACCCTGTTCCATTCACTCTCCAGTACACATTTGATTGAGAATATATTAATAATTATTTATTCGGATTTAAAATTAAAACCTAAACCTCCCTCTAATCTCAAATTAAAAGAGAGAAATAAATATGTTTGTCACTCAAATCAGGCCCCTCCTGCTGATTTATTGATTAGGAATATTAATTGTTGGATTTGGGAAATTTAGTCATTCGATAAATAAGATTAATACTTGCTAATCCTTAAAGTATCTTGTACGTTTGACATCAATTATTTCTCTTTTCAACCTTCATTTATTAATTAAACTCAACTCGGAATTCGAGTTGAAATTCTTTTTCCAACTCATATTAGTCTGACTAGTTAATTCTTTAATAGATGACTTGGAGTATGATTTGGATCAAATTTATTTTTAAATCCCTTTAGCTGATCCAACGAAGTTCAAGTAAATTCTAATTAGTTTTTTTTTAAAAAAACAATTATTTAAAATAATAATATGTTTCCAGCTCTTCCCTTTCTCGCCGACACCCAGAACAAAACATAAACTACAACGAGAGTCACACCGTCAACAGCCCCTCTCTCTCTTAATTACTCTCTCAAGCTTGGAATCTCTCTCTCTCTCTAGCTCTCCCTTTCTTTAATGACAATGTCTCTGACTACGGACTCTGATCTCCACCTCATTAACACCCTCCTCTCTGCTTCTTCCTCTTCTTCTTGTTTGCTTCTTCTGTCTCCACAGTCTACAATACCATGAGCTTTGCATCACTTGATCAAGCTGGTCACCGCTCACCACCGCCTCTAAACTAGACTAAACTAAAACACCCCAGAAAAGAGAAACACCACTGTTTGTCAATAAAAACAATGACATTGAAGCACTTTGAGTTATTTTTATTTGTGTCTGTGATTAAAGTCTTGATCTTTGGTTTCCCAGTTCTTGTTCAATGTACTACTGATGCTAATGATGGTAAAGTTTGCATTTTTTCTTGTTTTTTCGGGTCTTTTTTTTATGGGGTTTGGTTTTTTGATTGTTTTTGGTTGGTTTGATAGTGATTGGTGTGGTTAAAGTTATTGACTTTTGGGGTTTGTTTTGGTTGGAGTGAAGCTAGAGTCAAGAAATGAACTGCTACTATGATAATTCTTTTGTTTTTTTTCTTTGAAAATCTAGTTCGTTATTTTCTGTTTGTTTCCGAGAAAATGTGCTAGATGATGTTCTACCTTTTGTGTTTAGCTTATGAAAGTAGAATTGTTCTTTTTTCTCCCGACTAATCTAATGATTGAAATGCTGTCTCATTTCATTTTGATTGCTTTCATTTCCCTGTGGACTAACCAAGGGTTTATGTCGGTGGATTTTTTGAGGGGTGAAATTGATTGGTTTTGAGGATTGAAAATATTTGTTGTTGTTGCAGTTCAAGCTCTACAAGTTATGTACACTTCGCTGAATAGTCCTTCACAGCTAACCAATTGGAAAAGTAATGGTGGGGATCCATGTGCAGAGTCATGGAAAGGGATCACTTGTGAAGGATCAGCTGTTGTTTCCATGTGAGAAAGTGCATTGAGATTTATGCATTTAATTGATTTAGTGGTTTAGTTTGTTTGTTTGTTGAATGGTTTTGTGTTGCTGGTGTTGACAGTCAGATTTCTGGGTTAGGACTTGACGGGACAATGGGATACTTGCTTGCAAACCTCATGTCATTGAGAACATTGTGAGAGATTTAATGCTTTATTTCATTTCTTGGGTGGATGAAGTTATGTTGCTTTCATTGGTTATTTGAGCCGCTGATATTGGTTGTTTGTGCCTGCCAGAGATCTAAGTGACAACCACCTTCGTGATTCATTCCCATATCAGTTACCACCGAATCTTACAAGCTTGTAATGCTCCATCGTGTCAATTGTTTCTGATGTTTTCGATCTGTTTGAATTGTTTGGTAACGTGTTCATTCTATTCTTGCATAATGCAGAAATCTCGCCAAGAACAACTTGAGTGGGAATATTCCTTATTCAATGTCTAGCATGGTTTCTCTTAGTTATCTGTGAGTGGCTTATCTGGAATGCATTTAAATTTTGTCAAGTAATTGCAGAATTTGGATTATTCCCTGATTCAACATCTTTGGTTTCAGAAACATAAGCCGCAATTCACTCGCCCAATCAATTGGAGATGTTTTCCTTAATCTTTCTCTCCTCGCAACCATGTGAGATTTCTTACTTCAAAACAGATGTTATTTGAGTTTTAGTTCTTGGAAATTTCGTTGTTAAAATACATGTGCAACTGAGTTTTTATAGTACTATGCAAAGAATCATGATGGTTGATGGAAAAGCCACATTATGATACTTTTTTCTTCACAAAATTGACTGTTCAAAGAATACAAGAAGGAGCGAATTAACACAATAAGTTCAATAAAGGTAACCTGTTGAGGAGATTAGGGATATGCTGAAGTAAAATTCATTTTTCAGGAAAAAGCTAAAATATGGTGTTGTGGTGTCTAACATGGTGGAAAGATAGTACCAATCAGGAAAGAGGGAAGAAACAAATTTTATTAAAGAGAGAGTGAACAGGAAAACATATTTCATTTATGTGACTTGTATCCCAATTGCCCACCATGGGGGCTGCATTTGCCATGTTATTCTTTGACTCTCTTCATTTCCAGCACAATAATGCTCACATCTACTTTCCAATAAATAGCTCTCTTGGATGTTTACTATTGCTTGTGCATGCAGGGATCTCTCTTTCAACAGCTTTAGTGGAGATCTTCCCAGTTCTTTTAATTCGTTGTCCAATCTTTCTACACTGTGAGTAGAGTGCTGACTCCATTCAAAATTAACCGAGTAACATAAAGTGAATAAAAGAAAAGGATTGCAAACTCTTGGAAAGTTTGATAAAAGGCTTGTGATATTCTAATATACTGCAGCAATGTTCAGAACAATCAACTGACTGGCTCTCTTAATGTTCTTACTGGTTTGCCTTTGACAACTCTGTAAGTTCCTTTAGCAATGGTGGGGTTTTAAATCTGTCATCTGCCACTATGCTCTTATTGCACCTTATATTTTCAACAGAAATGTTGCAAACAATAACTTTAGTGGATGGATACCTCAAGAGCTTAGTTCAATCCCAAACTTTATGTAAGCTTCTTTGCTCTTTGTTTCTTCCATGCCAAATTTATCATGTTCTACTTCTGCAATATGTTAAATAAGCTCTTTGAATAATTAAATCAGATACGATGGAAATTCTTTTGACAATGGTCCTTCTCCACCTCCGCCACCATATACCCCACCACCTCCTGGTAAATCTCACAGAAACCGTACTCATCCAGGATCTGGTGCGCCTGTCACCCCTTCTTCTGATGGTCAACCATCACAGTCAGATAAGGGAATTTCAGTGGGAGCTATTGTAGGTGTAGCCCTGGGTTCTCTTGTTCTGGTTCTCATTGCACTACTTGCTCTTGTCTTTTGCATTAAGAAGCACAAAAGCAAGGAAATTGGTCCTCTAGCTACCCGGGGAAGTCGTCCTGCTGATACAGATGACAGTAGGTTTTCTGTCCTTTGAATCTTTATTCTTCTGAGATAACCTTTTGAATTTTCAGAATATGAGACCACATAAATGCGCAATTGGTTTCATGTGGGGTCATAGTATCTACAACACTAGTATGCACGAGGCGGTTAAAATAGTGTTTTTTAATCCTGACATTAGTCAAGCTCATTTTCCTTAGACACCATAATCTAATTAAGTAAGATTGTGATTAGTTGGTCTGTCTGCATATTAATGCAAAATATAACGTTGAACCCCTCCTTCATTCAACAGGCTTCAAAATTTTGTTCCTTAATTAATAGATTGAAGCTGGAAGCTCTTGTATAATAATCCTAACCACTGAGGTTTATGCTCTGCTTTGTTTTTCCAGTTGACAGAGATACGCAAGAGTCAAGGGTGAAAAACATGGCTGCTGTTACGGATCTGAAGCCCCCACCTGCAGAGAAATTGGTGGTTGAGAGATTACAAGGCAATTCTGGATCCATAAAAAGAATGAAGTCGCCCATCACTGCCACTTCATATAGTGTTGCTTCTCTACAAACAGCAACAAATAGCTTTAGTCAAGATTTTCTAATTGGTGAAGGTTCTCTTGGTCGTGTTTACAGAGGAGAGTTTCCTAATGGAAAGGTAACTTGAATCATTGGATATAAAGTAATATCTATGTTCTTATGGTCATGCTGGTTTCTATATTTGTATTAGTACGAGTCCATGGAGCTACCAGTGTTATGTGCACTTGAAGAGGTCCTATTGCTAGCCACAATGAGCATGTAATTTTTGTGCACGATGACTCACCTTTATCTAGTAAATTCCGGTTAATACATTGATTAAATTCTTCTGACTTAAAGTACGCTAAAAATTGATTTAAAGTATGCTAAAAATAAAGTCATCATGACTGTGAGAGTTCTTCCCTTGGTGTTCTGGTTGGGTTGCTTTTCTTTACAGGTTTTGCTAATCTTTGTTGCAATAGTTAGGTAATCAACTTCTGTTCTGTTGATATAGATGATGGCTGTTAAGAAGATCGACAATGCAGCATTGTCATTACAGGAGGAAGACAACTTTCTTGAAGCTGTTTCAAATATGTCACACTTGAGGCACCCAAACATTGTTTCCCTAGTAGGATACTGTGTGGAGCATGGGCAGCGACTCTTGGTTTATGAATATATAGCAAATGGGAGTGTGCATGATATACTGCACTTTGCTGATGATGGCAGCAAGACATTATCTTGGAATGCACGTGTTAGAGTAGCACTTGGCACTGCCCGTGCTTTAGAGTATGTTATATATATGTGTGTGTGTGTGTGTGTGTGTGTGGTGTTAGAATTCTCTCTTTCTCTCTCATACAGCATGCCCTACATCCTCTCTTAATTGTAGCCTGTTTACTCAGGTACTTGCATGAAGTCTGCTTGCCTTCTGTTGTACATAGAAACTTGAAGTCGGCAAATATTTTACTTGATGAAGAACTTAATCCCCACTTGTCAGACTGTGGTTTGGCTGCTCTGACACCAAACACAGAGAGACAGGTAAAGGAAAAGGAGTGAATAATATTATGTGCTGGCACTGCAAACTCTCATTAAGTTCATGCTTTCTAGAACTTTTTGTTAACATACCTTTTGTTGCATTCGGACTGACCAAGTATAGTATGTTTCACGTTGACAGGTTTCAACACAGATGGTTGGCTCATTTGGTTATAGTGCTCCTGAATTTGCTCTGTCAGGAATATACACTGTAAAAAGCGATGTCTACAGCTTTGGGGTGGTAATGCTAGAGCTATTGACTGGTCGGAAGCCACTGGACAGGTAACATTTCTCTTGTTTACTGATCAATTGTGCTTTTGTTCATAGACTTGTTTAAGCATTTATTTTTGGGGCTATTCTTGAACTTTGTTTAAATTTACCCCTTATCCAATTTTTGGGGTTCCATAGTTCGAGGGTGAGATCAGAGCAGTCACTTGTTAGATGGGCTACTCCTCAACTGCATGATATTGATGCCTTGGCAAAAATGGTTGATCCTATCTTAAATGGCATGTATCCTGCAAAGTCTCTTTCACGTTTCGCTGACATCATTGCCCTCTGTGTCCAGGTAAGTTTCTTTTTTCTGATAGTAAGACTAAATATGCACCAAGCCTTAGCTTTCATGATATTTTTAAGAATTCCAGAATGGCTATCTAACTGGTAAACCTTTTTAGCTTAAAATCATATGCTCCATCATATGGAGCCTATTCGTGTCATGGCCTACATTCCCATTTAATTTCATTGGTTCATTTCTTTTGGATATGATTTTGGGCCATAACACTCATGTATACGGTTGCTTGGAGTTGTTTGATTTTGGCTGCAGTTTTCTTTATTATCACTCTCTTAACTAAAAATGGGCAACTTATGATTTTTGTTTTCTTTATAGCCGGAACCTGAGTTTCGCCCTCCCATGTCTGAAGTTGTGCAAGCATTAGTACGACTAGTGCAAAGGGCCAGTGTGGTCAAGAGGCGATCCAGTGACGAGTCAGGATTTGCATATAGAACCCCCGATCATGAGGTAGATTCATCATTTTGAGCGTCTTGGCCCATCTTGAACTTGGAAGTGAAGCTTCCGATTTTGCATACAACCATACAGAGATCAATGGATGACCAAAACACGCACAGATAAAGAGGAAAAAGGCTACAAAGCTATAAAATCAGATCAGATAGATATGTAATTATGCCTGAAACATTGTGAGTTGCATGCATTTGACTTCATCTTTAGCTGTAAATGATTTAATACTGTATTCCAGTTGCATACATTTAACTTCATCACTAGCTGTAAATGAATAAATACTGTATTCCAAAATCTTTTTCCATCTTATGCTGTAACATTCAATATATAATGCGGCCTAATAAAAGAATTTTCACTTGATCTTTGCAAGTTTACATTTTGGCAAAGATTTTTCACCTGCAGACAGGATTGAACTATCAATTGGAATATGCTGTTCCACACCAGAAACTGCCAAC
>Ga0325402_1006293_pt1 | contig 11210 bp, 5 predicted proteins | sample PopdelMetagenome_22_FD_207212 | JGI IMG/M metagenome (GOLD analysis project Ga0325402, IMG submission 207212) | Populus deltoides microbial communities from Bellville, Georgia, United States - Xylem-PdKOR-R3 | ecosystem: Host-associated > Plants > Phyllosphere > Stem > Wood/Secondary xylem...
TAATTTTTCTCCAGTCTTTTAACAGATGAAAATTTAGTTTTATCAAGTATTAAAGTCGTTGATATTTTAAGATGTGAGTATCTCTCAGTTGGTTCAATTTATATAAGAAATTCAACTAAATTATTTTTTAAAAAAAAACTTAAATAATTTGGTACTATCGTTTGGTTTTCTATTTTAAAAAATTGAATTTATCCATGAAACTTTTGATTGAGTTTTTTTTTTTTTTTAAAGGCTTTGATGTAATGAGCCAAAACTTTTTTTTTTTTTTTTTTTATAGAAATCAGTTCAATTCTATTACCTATCGAAATTTGTTCTTGGATATTTTTAATTAGGCTTTAATGTAATTGGCTTAAGCTTCTTCTTTTTTTTTTCAATTTAAAAGAAAATTAGTTTGATTTTTTGGTTTGTCAAATCTAAAACTATAATCAATTGATTCATCTCCATGCCAGAATACCAATATATATATATATTCAAAATTCAGAGATATCTTCGAGTTAGCTTATACTCTAAATTGCTCCAAATACGACTAGTGCTTTTAGAAAGCTATGTCCCTTGGATGCTATCCAAATTTCGAATAGAAGAAGTCGAAGAACGCTATGAAATCTTTATATTCATCAATAAATGATTGAATAGATACGAATAGAAAAATATCCTTAATTTGTACAGTACTAATTAGTATGGCTATGCCAGTACTGATGCTTCCTTTAGTCCCTTGCATCGCGTGTCCGACCTCCAGCTATCAAGCACAAAGAGAGTATAGTTAAAGAAATCCAAAATGTTTCTCGTATTTATACCTTGCAGTCTCAAGTGTTGTCAAGTTTTTCACTTTCATATACATGTCATACGTTGAGAAGTGGGGGCATTGTTTTAAAGCCTACATGGGTATATAGGGACCTGACTAATTCGAGGTATGAATCTGTTCGAGTTGAAAAAAAAATAAAAAAATAACTTGGACTGATCTAATTAAAATCCAGGTCGATCAATGACCTAATCAACCCGAAATAAACATAGTTCTTATCCTGACTTGGTTATCCTCAAACTCATAGATCAACTCCAAGCTTTACATTCACAATGTTTTGTACCTTCTCTAACTATTTCGGTAACGAAGCACAATTAACTTGATCCCTTTTCTACTTCATAACTTCACGAAATCAATTCTTGTTGCATCGCTTCACCTCCATTCTTAAAAAAATAATAGAAAGAAAAAGAAAACCAAGTTAGTGAGTTGATAATCGGGCTAGTGAACATAAATTATAATTTGTGGGAGACTCTAATCTTTGATGGTGTCGTATGAAGAAGTTATACAAAAATTTAATGGTGTGAGAAATAAAGAAGAGAGTCAAGATTATATGGGATGAGATTTTATAATTTTAAAGTTAATCTAATTAAAGAGCACAAGAAGTAGATATCCATTGCCACTTGAAATAAAGAGAAAGGAGTGTAGGGTGGTTATTACTTGAAAATGGGCTGATAAATGGGCTGATAAAGGATAAGAAAAAACTTTTACCTAAAAATTATGATGTCATATGAGGTTGGGTTTTAAATTTGACCTTGGGTTAAGGTTCAAGTGTAAAAATAATATTTATTAAAAATTAAATCAAATCAATTTAGATTAATCTAGTTTGATTTTCTTAACACATGACTTGAGTTTTATAAGAATAAATTTTATAATTATGAATGGGAGAGAGAAGATATTGGTTAGTTGATGGCTATCTTAAGTTACTTTAACATTATATATTTTAAATCTTAACCTAAAATTGTTCTTAAATGGTAATTTCAGGCTAATAGTATGCAATAATATGATGAGCTATATAATACACAAGTAAGAATCTTTATCCAAAACCAAGAAATGTTCTTTACTTCTCTCTCTTTTTTCTTTTTTCTTTTTTTATATTTACCTCTTTTCTTTATGAATAACAATCACCTGCATATATTTATTTATGAGAGAATCAACATATTTAATTCTTACTAAACTTATGTTCAATATTTTTAAAATTTATTTTTAATAAATTCATTATCTTATACCTTTCTCTAATAAATAGTTCAGGATATTAATAAGAATTTTAATGTGATTAATTTTCTTATTAAATTTTGAAAAAATATTCATTGAATTTATGTTAAATAATTTTTTTTTGGAAATAATCAAATTAGATTTGATTCAATATTCTAAGTGTTAGAAATATTTTTTTACGGTAGCCAAATAACTAGAATTAAAGCATGCAATATTATATCGAATGTCTGCCGCTTCATTTCCTTGATATATTAAGATAACATATAACAGAATCAAACATAACATTTTTTATATAAGATAATTTAGTGATCTCAAGTCTAAAGATCATTTACATAACTGTCACGTGAACGTTTCTATAGACATAGATGATCTTACCAAATGAAATTCTCATGCTGGTCAATTCAGTGTACATGTCTTATGACAATCACCTACATATTAGTTCTAAGCATCCCCTATATCTTTATTTATGAGAACAAATGCATCATTTCACAAAGAAAAGAACATAATATGTATCGGTCTCTGAGACTTTATAAATTAGAGGTGATCATTTTCAGTTCGGTTCGGTTTTTATAAAAAAAAAGTAACCAAACCGAAATTAAAAAAAATCGAAACCGAAACGACCAGTCTCGGTTCGGTTTAGTTTTTTAAAATAAAAACCGGTTCAAACCGGTTTGGCTCGTTTTTTTCCCGTTTTGGCTCGATTTTTTTAGTTTGGCTCGTTTTTTTCCGGTTTGGCTCTGCTTTTTTCCTGTTTGGGTTTGATTCGGTTTGTTTTTTTGGTTTCAGGCTTATAAAACCGAAACCGAACCAAACCGGTCGGTTTTTCCAAAATTTTAATCGGTTTAGTTGGTTTTTTTTCATGGTTCGGTTTTTTTGGTTATTTTTTTTTCCGGTTTTCTCGGTTTTTCAGTTTTTTTGCTCACCCCTACCATAAATGTCCAGTATTTAAGAAAGCATCGACCATGAATATTTTAGGAATAATGCTTTAATGCAATAGGAATCTTATAATTATAACAATTTTATAATTTTCTTTGCAAAATATTTTTTATCCCATGAACTTTAATCTTTACTTTAGATTAATTAATCTAATATGATATGAATATTAAAGATAAATTAAGTCTTTATTAATAATAAATATATATTTACTTTAATATAATAATATCATGTATAACCAACCGATTGACTACAAAACATATTAAATGACATGTGTTTTATTTTTTCATGTTTGTAGATTTAAAATTGAATGCACTCCAGGCTTTTTTTAAACAATTTTTTATGTTTTGAACAGTATTGTTATGATAAACTAAGTTAATACATGTATGAATTGTGTAAACAATGAGTAATGAGGCAACTTGTTTTGTTAGAATCTTAAAGTTTATCACTTAGGTTTTGCATGGAATACAAGTAAGAAAAGAAATATAGGAGCGTGTGCTTTTGGGCTAATGTGTTTCTTTACCGGAATTCCAAGGAATTTAGATGAACAGCCACCTCATTTTGTTGTTCCAGTTTTGAACGTTGGCAAATCAATATACATGCATCCATGGTCAGTAGATAGTTGCTTTCCTTCTAAAAGAATCGTTTCTAAACCCAGTTTTCATAATCTGCAGAAAGTAGAGAATGTTAGGCTGCTAGTTCTTCCTTTAAGTAACATGCTGATCCAACGGTAACCTTTTCGTTGCAACCCAGTTTTTTAATTTTTGCCCTTTTAAATGCTTAGGCTTGTCAGTCCAGCTTATGTTGTGAAAAGAAATAGAAAGATAACCCAATTAAAAAACCGAGAGAGTTCATCATGTGGTTAATATATAATCGTCAGTGGCTACAGTTTAGGGTTTCTTGGTAAATTGTCTGCGTTTATTACTTTACTGTCATGAGTTTTGATAAGCCAACATGTACTTTCATGATCAGTAAAATAAATAAAAAAATGTTTATTCCTTGAAATTATGAGAGTGTAATAGGCTTCTGCAATGCAAAATCTTGTCTTCATTTACCTGCAATTCAGTTCTAAGAAATCTATAAACAAAAGAAAAATAACTTTGTTTGCTCATTTCGTTACTGGAAGTTCACATCTCAGCAGCAGAAGTTTTTCTTTCTTTCTTCAGTTTTTCTCCTTACATTTTCCTTGCTATAGAAGCTGGACTGGTAGTTTTCTTGAATCATAATGTATTGGCAAAGCATAATCTTCTTTTCCTTTGTCCAGGTTATGTTATAAAAGGAGACTAGAAAGAGAATACATTATTTTAGTTTTGTCCCGCCGTTAATAATATTTGTAGATTATGTATTATATATATGCAGACGCAAATAAAATGTCGGTCATTAATTTAAAATCACATAAAAATCACATAACATTAATATAAGTGGTGCATCCAGAGTTTTTTAAATGAAAAGATAAATTACTAAGAAATATTATATTATGTCGATATGTATTAGAAATCAATTCAAAACATATATACTAACTCATATTAAGTCAAATTAATTTAAAAATACTTTAAAATAAAAAAGCTTACATTATAATTGTTCTCTTCGAATTTTTATATTTTGAAACCGCTTCATAATAACTTCATTATTAATCTTATCAAAGATATCTTTCTCAATATATACAATCAAACTGTCATTCATCCACTTATCTCTCTTCCTATTCTGCAATCTACTTTTGACAATATGCATAGCAGAAAAAACTCTCTTCACTGTAGCAGTTGCAACTGGTAGAAGTAATAACAATTTGATAAGCATATATACTAATGGAAATATCAAATTCTTCTTTGTTTTTATCATTTTCTCTGCAAGACTAACAATACCTTCAATACCAGAGAACTCATCATCATCACGTAGATCAATAATACACGTATCAAGTCGGTCACCAAGTATCATAAGGTCCACTATAGAGAATTCATTGGGATAAAAATGAGCAAGGTGAATAAGCTTTTCTTTGTTGAAAGTAGAGAAAAAGTCACTTGGGTTTAAACATGCCACACAAAGAAGTAACTTCATACTCGTCTCAATAAAATGATCATCCAACTCAGTAAGTTGCATGTCAATGATATTGTTAAACAATTCATAACAAAAATGGTGTAGGTTTGTAATCCCTTGAGATTTTCGCCTTGAACGCCCACGAAGCTTGTACTCACAATCAATGTTTAGAATATTAATATCATGTTTGATGCAAAAAGATGACACTTCTTCCAATAAAGATTCTCAATCATTCTCTCTCATCATTTTAAATCATTTTTTGATGTTTTCAATAAACTCATAGCATTTTCTATGTCTTGATCTTTTCTTTGTAATACTTGTGAGAACTCATTAGTAACTGCTAGTATCATTCTCAAACAATAAAGCATGAACACAAAATTAAATGATTCTATAATATTAAAACCCTTAAATTGTCATAAACCCTAATATTTTTAATAACTAATTATTAAAGAATAAAATTAAAATTAGATAATGAAACAAATAGAAAAGATGAAGGAAATTTATGTAAAGCATAAAGCAAAAGGCAAAAGAGGTTAATTGTTTAATTGTACTTGAAGAGAAATTTGCATATGGAAGAGAGGCAGGGAACAACAACTCGAAAGAAAAAAAGACTCTCGGTTAGTTAGGGTAAGAAGAAGAAAGAAAAGAGAAAAATTTAGGGTAATGAGCTGGACATATTTATTATATATTATATTAAGATATAAGTCAACAATAACAACTTTTCTTTCGTGTATCAACCATTCACCAAACTATTATATTAATATTTTAATATAAAAAATATTTAAAAAAATAAAGGGAAAATTGCTCCTTTTTGTCTTTATGTGGCTCTGCTATTTATTGATATGCATTAAAGTTTATTTTCTGCGATCCAATATTTTTACAATCTTAGATGTACTCTAGAAAAATGGAAGGAAAGGCATAAAATCATAATTTTTTTAGAGCTTGTATAAAATACATGCTCAAATTGCTTATATGATAAATTATTTATTTGGTAAATAAAATTCAAGGTTTTTAGATGTTAATCTAGAAATTGGAGGATTAGAACTTTTTAAATGGCTTTTTATTAAAAGTCTTTTTTTTTTACATGTTATTTCCATGTTGTCTTTTCTAAAAAAGAACAAAAATAAATTTTCATGACATTACAGGTTTTTATATTGAGTTCTTATAACTTCTTTATAAAAATCCATTAAGATTTAACCTACGTTAAAAGGTTTATTGGACCGACATTCCAAATCTTTCATAAACCCATTTTTTTCTATTAAAATAACATCATGTCTAAAATATTTTGCTAATCACTCTTGGTATTTAAGGTAAATAAAATATAAGTTGTTATCTTGGATATTAAAAAGAGTAGCCCACCTTTTTATTTCAAATAATACAACAAGTCTTTAATCAAATACACTTATCGACCTAGCTATTAAAACCAACTTTAATCAAAACATCACTGACTAGATAAAAACTTGATGAAAACTCATCAAAGCATTTTGGTACTCATTTTAGGGTTAAAAACCATGTGTTAGATCTACATCAATATCTAAAACTAGGATACTCTTTGACCTAACAATTAAAGACAAATTGAACCAAAACATCACTAACTTGATGAAAACTTGACAGAAACTCATTGGAAACTTGTTAATGCATTTTCAAACTCATTTTAAGGTTGAAAATAATATGTTAAGTATATGTCAATCCCTAAAACCAGGAGACTTATCATCTTTACCATTGAAAATCAAGTTTAATTAAAATGTAGCCAACTTTACTAAAACTCGAAGAAAGCTCATCAATGCATTTTGAACTCGTTTTAGGGTTAGAAACCATTTGTTAGGTCTACATCGATCTCTATAACTAAGAAACTTATTGACTTGAATATTTAGAAAGTTTAAACAAAGAATGTTAAGGGGCAAAACAAAAAACACAAACCATTTAAGGAAAATACATTAGGTTTCACCTAGACTCATAATATTTAAAATCATGGTATTATGATGCATATCAAAAGCTAGGTATAACTTGAAGCAAAAACATCTCAGAAGGTTTGAAATGAAATATTAAACACCAAAATATTTATTCTAAATAGGGCATGAGTTTATACCTTGATGAAGGTTGTTGCTGCTATTACAAAAAGGATGCAACTGTTTCTAGATTTAGAGACTTAAAATAACAATATTTAGAGTTGGGGTCTCACAAAAGTTTTAGATCTCATTCTCATCTTTACAAATAACTTAAACTTGATTTATTATGAATATAACTCTATATATAGATTAAAAACCAAAGTAGGGTTTGAGTTGTAGTAAGCTTCTAGACAGATTTAGACTTCTTCATTTCTTTTATGTTTAGAACTTTAAAATGGCAGGATTGAGTTTTCGACTATTTATAAAAGTTTTAGCCCTAGGTATTAACTTTCTAAAAGATAAATAATGCTTGAAAAGAAGGTGTTAAGCTTCAACTAGAACTAAAAAACCAAATAGTGTTTTGATTTGATTGGACCAGTCTGCCTTTTCCAAATCAAACCTTTCTTGGTGAATATCTTTGTTTTTTTTTCAGCCTCCTTTTCGTTCTTTCCCCTTTTTTCTAATATTTTTGCCCTTTTATAAGCCTTAAAGAAGGATCTAGAACCTCTCATTCAACATTTAATCTTGTCCCTTAACTTTGTAAAATTGATGTTCTCCATCCAGCTCTTTTTACTAGTTGTCTTTATTATAGATGAAATAATGTGTCTTTTATGGTAATGGTGTTGTTGGTTTTGAAGGACATCTTTTGCTGGGTTTGGTTATAAGAAAAACAGGATGAAGAGCTATGTTTTTTATGGTTTGATCATACAACATTTACAGCTAAAAAAAAGATGCTATAATGAGGTGTCAGTTTATAGAGATGTATAGCAGTTGTATGAATTATGATGGTATATTTTTTGGCATGCTTTTATAGCATAAAAATAAGGTGCAAAGATTGAAGTTTTGGAAGAATATGCAATAAAAAAAGGTGTAAGGATTCATTTTTTTAATTGATTATACAAAGTATGCAACAACAAAATAGGATGAAGACTATGATAACAGGTACAAGGATTGTATTATTGGCACAATTGCAAGATAAAAAATGGTTTCAAAAGGTGGGCTTTTAGTTGATTTTATAACTTGAATAAGAGACAAATTGGCCTTTTTTTAGCAATAATAAAGGGTATATGAGTTGTATTTTCATGATAAATTGTACAATATTTAAAGAATGAAAAAAGGTTTGAAAATGTGTCCTTTTGCCTCTTTTTGTAGAAACATGGATGAAAATTTGAGTTTTTATGGCTTAACTTTGAAACAGATAACAAAGGGATGGAAAGGGTGTCTTTTGACATGATTTACAACAGATTATGTGAGCTTTAAGGGTGAATTTATGGCTACAATTAGCCATACAATAGCAGAGAGAGAGAGAGAGAGAGAGAGATAAAGCATGAGTTTTGGTTTGTTCTTATAAGAAAATACAAATGAGGTTTTTATTAGGATGTGAGAAAGAAAAATAGAAAAACATTGTCGTTTGTTATTAAAAAATGGTAACAAAAGGATTAAAAATGTGAAACAGCTGAGAATTGGTCCAATTGTGTCAAAAAGCATTTTCAATGGAAACTGTATTTTTGGTTTTTTTTTTATTTTGAAACAAAGTAGAAAGAAGTGATTGAAACAAGGGATTAAATTTGAGATATTACATCCATGATATTGAGTGAACTGCTCAACCACATTAACTTTATTAGATAAATCACTACAATACCAAAGAATCTAGTCCTGCTAAGTATAAATATGATGATCATGTTAGGTTAGTAGGATATAATATTGAGTAATGTCAAACTTTTAAAGTTTAAATACTGACTAAACATAGTTGGATTTCATTTGAAGGAAACCTAGTTTTGCCTAACACAAGAACAAATCCTCTTCTAAACTATATAGTTGCCAACATAGATCATGTGAAGATTAATGGGCATGGAATGAGATGGTGTTATAAGTATGTAATGAGATGGTGTCAAACTTTTAAAATGTTGCTTTCAGAAACAATTTTTTTTTTATTTTCATATGGGATAAACAACACTTTTTAATGATATCATTTTCTATTTGACATTGTCATTTATTATAAATCAAGAAATATGAGTTTAAAAGTATTATTTGACATTTTATTTTATCTATAAGAGGATCATATATAAATGAAAAATGCATTTATAAAATCTTCTAAAATTGGTCCAATTCCAAAATTGTTTGAGTCACTAATGAATTATTTTTTTTATTTGAATGTTTTTGTTTTGTTTTATTTTAATGCCACTAATGAACTTCTCGTGGTAGATTTGTTTTATGGAGAAAAATAAAATTGAGCCTTGGACTAGATTTTATTTTTAAATTATATAATTTGGCAGGTTTATATAGCTTAATGCACATGTCTTTATTATCTTGGATTTTTTGTAAATAGTTTTTTGAACTTGTATTTTGTTTATATGGTTTGACATATGGATTTGGGCCTAAAATTCTAAATCCAAATTAACTTTATGTTTTATTAGGTATGGGCTCATAATCGAGTCACCTAAATAAATCAATAATCATTGACCACCTAAATGAACTAGCCACAAATCAGCATCAAATCACAAGTAACCTCTAAATGCATCACTAAATCAGTAGCAACAACAACACATGATCATATGTATTAACCTTCTCTCTCCCCCCCCCCTCCATAATGCAACACTTTAACCTCTAGACATACGGATCCATGTATTGATAATAGTAGGTTTTACATGCCACCATATCAATAGCCAAGTTTAGCATGTTTTGAAGGTAGTTTTATCCTCTTTTATACTTTATGGTATCTTTATATTTGTATGTATTTGTGATATTTTAAATACTTTTATTGTACCAGTACATGAGGTCTCAGAAGTTGTAAATTATTGAGAACTTTAGAGGTTAGGGTAGAGATAATCGAGGACTTGTAAGGAGTAATAATGTAAGGTTCAACATCTTATAATAAGGTTGGAAAGATTGAAACTGTTGATATTTGAATTATACAAGGCATTTTAATTTCCTTTAAGTGTGATTTTTTTATTAAGTTTTTTTGTGCTTGATTGGTTTTGCTTGAAAATATATTTTTATAAAGTTATTATTGGATTTGAGCTATGTACATGACCTTTACTACACCAATTTTGATATTGATATAAAAATCATATTATTTGATTTTTTGCTTAAAATATATGTTTGTTGTCATGTTATTTTCATTGTTATTGCTTAGATTGATTTCATGTTCAGTTGGGTTTTCGTGTAAAATCCATGACATAACCAATTTTAGGTTGATGTAGTTAGAATTAAAATTGTGTACATGTTTGTCATTGTGTTAGTTTTTTTTACATGAAAATCCTTTCCCTTCTAAAACTCTAACTTTAAAATTACTTTCATGTAATGTTGTTTATATTCATTTGTTGCAAGTGTGGTTTGTATTCATTTGGTTTTTTATGCCATATTTTTTCAAGAGTAATTTTTACGCTAATTTATTGCATTTTTTATGCTAAAAATATACATTCATGTGCCGACTCGATAAGAATGATAGTTGTTCATTACCAAACATGAAAAAGAAGGCTAAAATCAATCATAAAAAGTAAAAGTGATTAAGAAGAGTTCTTATTATTGTATCCACTTTATAATTTTCTTTGCAAAATATTTTTATTGCAAGAATTTTATTTATAATTTTCTTTACTTTGTATTCATTACTAAAAAATCAGCTTCATTAATTAATGAATATTAAAGATAAATAAAATTATTTGTTAATTATAAATATATTTTGTATAAATAAAGTTAGCATCACATGTAACTAACTAATTGGCTAGATGACATATACACTAGCAGGAATTGATTCTTAAATTGTCAAAGAAAGGTCTTATAAAAGGCCTTCCACATCTTATGTATATAAAAAAAGTGATGTTATGCATGTCAATGGGAAGCAAGTCAAGAGCTCTTTCAAGGTTAATAATCAATTTTTCACAAATCATGCACTTCAACTCCTTTATATGGATTTATTTGGTCCTATGCGTGTTTCAAGTCTTGGTGGTAAAATTTTGCATTTGTTATTGTTGATAATTGCTTTATTATGTCAAGCTTTCTCAAAGTTTTGTAAAAGAGTTCAAAATGAAAAAAATTGTTTTATTTCCAAAATTAAAAGTGATCATGGTAGAGAATTTAACAATCTTGCTTTTGAAAATAGTTCTAACCATGAATTTTCTACT
>Ga0325402_1006295_pt1 | contig 11209 bp, 5 predicted proteins | sample PopdelMetagenome_22_FD_207212 | JGI IMG/M metagenome (GOLD analysis project Ga0325402, IMG submission 207212) | Populus deltoides microbial communities from Bellville, Georgia, United States - Xylem-PdKOR-R3 | ecosystem: Host-associated > Plants > Phyllosphere > Stem > Wood/Secondary xylem...
AACTATTGATTTGATGACTAATTATTGAATGGGTGGCCACATCTTGACTTGATGACAATCCTTATCTTCTTGTCTGAACAAAACATCATTGCTAAAGTCAGAATTTGAATAGATTGTCCACATGAAAGTTCTAGAAAATTGTCTCAGCTTTCTAAAAAAAAAGAATCGGTGCATTTGGAGTTCTAGAACTCGAGATATGGGTTGAACACTGAACAATGTCTAGGCTGCACGTCAAATTCTGACTTCTTCGTTGTTGCTAAGATTTGTACTTCCAGATAGCAGAATTGAGTCTTGGACTCCCATGAATGTTTTAGGCCTATGTCTTAGCTTTCTACCCATATAAACCAAATTGAAATCCAAGATCTACAGCTCCAGATATGACACAATGACTGAATAGTGTTCCAGTTTGGACTGAACCAGCATCTCTTTTCTAAGCTTAACCCTTTCTTTGTCTTCTCAATTTCAGTAGTTGAACTCATCAATCAATCATTTGATTTATGTGATAGGCCTACATTTAAAATGAGAATTTATCATAAATTAAAGTTATCTTTTATTATCAGACTTGTTATTATAAAACATGCTTAAGTTAGGGAATTTAATGATACTTTAAGTGTAATATGATGATGTAAAACCTTGATAAAAATGCATTTTTAAGTACTAATAAAAGAGGAAGAAAATCAGGTGCAAAGTTGATGAAAAAACCTAGCCTCCCTCCCCAGTTTTTTTTCTTTATACCATTAGTTCTCTCTCTTCCCCCTCTCCCCCTGCTGCCTCTTCAACCAACACAACCTCTAAACTATCGTGAATGACTACAACACAACCTCCTCCACCAATCCATCTCCTCACTAGTGATAGAAACAGTCACCGCAAGCTTCTCTCTCTTCTCTTCAAGCTTCTTAATTTTCCTCCTCCAGCAGCTAACGTCGGCCATCATTTCTTCCATCAACGCTTCCTGAGACACCGGTCAAACCTCCTCATGATAGTTGAAACCCCCACGCTAGGTAATCTTCCTCTTCTTTTCTCTTCTTCTTCAACCTTCCCTCTTCCCCCTCCCTCACCGCTGCATCTAGAATTCATTCTATATGCAGTAGCAAAATTAATTAACGTGGTCGCTGGGCTAGGCCCATTTCGGCCCAACTCATACGGCTGGGCCAGGTCTAGCCTAGCACATAAAAAAAAGACTGGTTTGTTGGGTCGTTATTCGCCCAACCTAAACCGGTTGGGTCCAACCGAGATGGTTAGGCCAGCCTAGCCCATAAAAAAGAGCAACCATGTCTGTTGGGCCGCTATCAACCTAACCCAAGTCAGTTAGGTGGCCCAGCCCAATATATTTAATAATAATATAATAATATAACAAAATTCATATTTTCCAAATAGCATTTTAAGAATATTTTTGGGCTCCTTGCGTGTTTTTCCCAACAATTTTGCATAATATCAGGCGTAGACTTACACTGTGAGATATAGATCCGGTATTTAAAATATCAGGTTTCCTCTAAAATTTCAAAAACAAAAAATTCAAAAAAAAAATTTCATTAAAAAAAATGTTTTGTTTTTGCATATGGCTAAATCCTAAAAGTTTTTCAAGCATATTTTCCAAAAGATAAAAATCACAATATTTTTATCATGCTTTTTTTAAAAGTTGGATATCGTAACCTGTTTATGATTATCCATTAGGATTTGGCCAAAATACAAAAACTCAATAACAATTATTATGTTTGGAATGTTAGGAATAAGTTATATTTAGGAAATAAATGTGATGCTATAATTTGGATATGCGATGCTATAATTTGAACCTTAGAATAATTAAGGTTACACCAAAATAAGGTAGAGACTCTCTCATTAAAGGAGATCCACCTTAGACCTTAGAAAAAGACCAATGGATAAAAATACAACCTAGAAAAACAATCAAACAACAATGCAGCTTACCTTAGGTAGGGTGCACTGGGGGTGATGCGTCTTTCCCTTACACAACCAGCCCCTTACCTAGACTCTCGCAGACCATAGGTTTTCTAGTAACCATAATACTAGGGTGGGGACTCCTGAACTTCATAATCATAACTTTATGATTATACTCAAAACCCTTTCCCTTTCCAACACCTCTCAGGAGGATCATCCACCATTCGACGTCGCCCCGCAACACATAGAAAATCACATACATGTTGAAGAGGCCAGATTGCTATGACATGGACCTCTTAGTTTTTACAAGGAAAATCAGTGTAAATGATCTTCTAAGTGAAGTAATCAAGGTATTTAAAGCAATCTTAATGCCACCTCTAAGACATGTTTCCTCATAAGAACTTTCCTCATACCTATCACTCAGATCACCTCAAAATGTATAATCCTTGATAAAAATATAAGTTTATTGAATATGAATGACTTATTCAAAATAATTATTTATTCTCTCCAGATGATAATTGAAGGCCTCTCAAAATGTATCCTAGAAAAGGAATAGATGTAATCTCCACGGTGCTATATGCACCAATCTCCAAGTAATAGATGTAATCTCCTCAGTGCTATATGCATCAATCTCTAAGGGATAGATATAATCTTCCCAGTGCTATATGCACCATTCTCCAAGGGGTAGATGTAATCTTTTTAGTGTTATATGCATCAATCTTCAAGGGATGGATGTGATTAGTCTTCCCAATACAAATAGCAACATTGTGTAATCACCACTCTCAATGGGGAGCTCTCATGTCCCATAAAAAAAAAGATCATGATGGCTACTCTTTAGTGGAGGGCTTTTAGCCCCATGAAAATACTAGGAACATTACATGCTCTCACTCACTGAGAACCTATAATCACTTAGAAGTTTCTAAGTATATGTTTATCTTCATTGGATTCTGCATAACCACTTAGAAATTTATATAGATAATAGGCATGGTACCTTCAATCTCTTAGAAGTTTTCTAAGTATAGATTATTGGTCTTTTCTATATGAAAGAATTTCTTTTAGTCTAGATGCATATTTCTCTATATTTTTCTTAGCTTACCCCCTTTCTTATACAAGCAAAACTCACTACTCTACCTGAATTGAGAGATTAATTAAAGTCTTTGCATACTATTATATCGCAAAGACTATGGGGGCTACTAATGAACCAAGTTTTTATTAGTATATCTTTACCAAAAAACATCAAATCAAGAAAGATTTATGGGTATAAATTTTCTGGAACACAAGTGTAAAACCTAACAAAACAAAATTGTATTAGGCCGACTTATGCTAGGTAAGAATTAAGGGAAACAAACTGGCCCTAGGTTAGCCAAAAAGGAGGACAAGAATAAGAACAACCCACACCCAAACATTCCCATCACATTTAAGAGGGGGTATAAATTCAAGGAGAGGAAAAGGAGATGACTTTTCCTTTCCCCTGAGGCCGACAACAACCTAGCTACAATAGCCTCCTCATTTAAAAAAAAAAAACTACCCAAATTAGCTTACATGACATCCTTCTTGAGTGTGTGAGTGAATAGAGAGTTAAAGAAAGGAGTGATGACCGAACACATAAGAGAATAAGAAGCCTAAAGGGATGGCTGGAGCAACAGAAAAAAGGGAGAAAAAAACAAGAGGAAGAGAAGAAGAAAATCACCAAAACCTTCCCTGGAGTTGTTAGAGATCGTGTGGTAAAAGTAGTATCACTCCTTTGGTTGCTACTTCATGGTTTTAGACAATGAAAAGAGAGAAAACTCAAAAGTGAAAGACTCAAGGTTCTTGCACCTATAAATTTGGAGAGACTAAATGAGAAGATTATGGAAGAATAGAGGGAGAAGGGAACACAATTTTAGAATCATTACTAGGAAAAATAGCGATGAATATGAATGAGCAAATCCTAACTAAAGGCCAGCCAATTGAAATAATGAAAGGAGATGAAATGAAGTGATGAAATGTGTAATTTGTGATCTTGTTAGGCTTCTAGAAATATGTTTGGGCTGAAACAAAATTTATGTTTATGTTAATGTATTGATTCTGCATATATGATTGAAGAACTTGTGTGAAAGTGAGATGAAGTGATGGGATGCGCAAAATTATGACCTTGTTAAGCCTTTAGAGACATGTTTGAGCTGAAAAAAAAAATATGTTATGTTAATGCTTTGATTTTGGTTATGTGATTGATGAACTTACATGATTATGAACCAAGTGAATGAGTGTGTGATTATAGCATGTTGTTGTGAGCATACTTGTGATAGAAATAATGAATTACATGAGTAAACTAGGAAGAAAATGGGCAGCAATGTCCGACTAAAAAGGGGAAGAACCATGATAGAAATCTTGCATGATGAACACTCTTAGGGAATCAAGATATAGAATGGAAATGAGACTCTTGCATAATGAAGAATTCCTATTAGAATGTGTTTGATAAATTGGAATGACACAATTATTGACAATGAAGAGAATAGTTGTTGGCAAAACTAGGTTCGGCCATGGACCATTAGGTGAAAGAATCCTTGGGAAAATGTACATGTTCAATTGATCTTTCATTGTGTGACAACCTTATGATAAACTTGATGAATTGTGGATAGTAAGTATTTCTTACTCTTACTCATGTTAGGATATCTTTAATAATATGGTTAAGTACAAACTATCGTCATGAAATAGGGACACCTTTATCGACTTTACTTTGTAAAGTCAAATATGATTTGGTTATGGTCTATGTCCGAACTAGGTTGGAGTGTCGATAGTAACTTAGTTTTCGCTGACAATTTTCCGTGTCAATAGTGACTTAGTTTTCATTGATGATTTTTTTTTATCAAATGTAAAAATATATAAAAGATCAAAAATTACATCTCTGATAACCCACAAGAAACCAGAAAATAAAACATAAAAAGAACCCAAATTGGAACAAAGGGAACAAGCTCTCTAAACAAAAGAAAAATCAAAAGCTGCCAAAAGATGGTTAGATTGGCAACCCGATCCTAGGGGAGGTGCCCAGCCTAACCAAATAATACAACTGGAAACCAAGAAAAAACCATAAAAATATACATAATACAAAGAGAAAGACCCAAAGACTTTAATGACAGGCCCACCAGCAATAAAACCAACACGTTAAACATGAATGGCCAAGGCTTCACCATGCAATCACGTAGCGGAAGGAAAGTGGTTCTCCTAGAAATGAAGAACCATGAAGAACTAAAATTGAAACTTACAGGAGAAAACATCTACTGGCTTGGAAACATGCTCAACCATGAAGACTGAGAGCTCTTTCTTCATGTAAACAAAACAGAGCAGAAGAAAACCCAACGACAAAGACAACTGTAACAAGCGAAGACTAACACCTTTCTCATGCAGCAACATGGTAAAGAGAGTGGTCTATTTCATAGAAGTGCAAAATTATGTAGAAAAGTATTTGAAATCTTCGGAATGTGGCATCTATGGAGGTGGACTTGTGTGCAAAGATGCGGTTGTTTCTTTCATCCCAAATCAAACACACAAGTAGGGCAAGGGACACTTATCTCATTCTCAGCTGCAGCCCTTTACTCCTACCATTGAGACCTCTGATGGAACTGGAAAGTGTGGACATAGCCCGATTGATTCTTAACCAGCTCTTAGCTCGACTCCATAGTAATGAAGTCTAGTCGTAGTTGAAAAAAAGATAGGCATGTGTCTCATCATCTCTACTGCATAAAGAACAAAGAGTTTCTATGGAGAGGTAGCTGAGCTGGTCCTTTATTCGGAGTCTACCAAAGGCTGCGAGCTATAGAATGAATTTAGTTCGAGGCAGAGACCATTCCTCCCAAACAACCCTAATCCACTGGACACTCTTACCTTTAAATTTGAAGAACTCATGAGCATTAACAATCCCCGAACCAATATGCCAACTTTCAAGAGTATTGATTGCAGCATGAATGTCTTCGCATTGTTCTACTAGTTGGTTTTTTAGAGTGCAGATGGACTTCCACAGAGGTGGTGAAGTGCTCCTTACACCCACAGCCCAGTTTGTGGTATGAGGAATGTAATAATGTGCCACCCAATGTATCCACAAAGAGTCTGATTTAAGGTGAAAGTTTCATAGCTGATTTGCCAAAAAAACCCTTGTTTCTTGCCTTGATATCTAGGAGAGCCAGGCCACCTTCTTGTTTGGGAAGACAAACCTTTTTCCAGGAGACAAGAGCAGAGTGAGGCGAACAAGTGTTCCCGGACCAGAGAAAGCTACGATAAATGCTATTGATCTTGGTAATAACTATACCCGGAATCAGAAAGATACTGGGCCAAAATTGAACCATGCCATGCAGAACTGATCTAATGAGCTCAAGGCGACCAGCATAGGAAAGGTGTTTCCTCATCCAACTCTGAATAGATGATTCCAATTTCTGCAGGATAAGGGAGAATTGACTAGCCAATAATTTATGAGGACTTAGAGGGACCCCGAAATATCAGAAAGGAAAACTCCCTTCTAAAAAGCCAGCAAGGCATAAGATGGCAAGCTTAACACTTTCCCCCCACTCCACCAAAGTATATAGAGGACTTTGCAGCATTAGTATCAAGGCCGAACATCCGTCCAAAAGCAAAAAGTTGCTGGTTTAATATGCTAACTAAATGCATATCACACCGGCAGAGTAATAGGACATCATCTACAAAAGCTAAGTGGCTGACCCCTCGAGCACAACATTTAGGGTGGAAATTGAAGTCAGTGTGCTGTGAACTCTGATTAAGCATCCTGGAAAAGTATTCCATACAAGCAATAAAAAGATAGGGGGGAAAGGATCTCCTTAACGAACTTCGCATTACCCCTTAAAGAAACCATATAAATTCCCATTAACAACAACAGAAAAGGAAGCAATCTCAATACATTACATAAGGAGCCGGACAAAACGAGGAGGGAAACCCAATAACAGCAGGACTTGTCGCAGAAAAGACCACTAAACAGAGTCAAAAGCCTTTCTGAAATCAATCTTGATAATACATCTAGGGGATGCCCTCTTCCTCCCATAATGTTGTAGAAGCTCCTGCATGAGGTGGATATTGTCAGCCATATTCCTTCCTCCTAGAAAAGCATTCTGGGCAGGGTTGATGATATCCTGAAGAGCATATGCCATTCTCCCCGCAAGAATCCTGGAAATAACCTTATAAATAACATTGCAACAAAAGATCGACTGAAAATCAATTGCCAAGTTAATATTGGATGATTTTGGAACAAGGGCAATGATTGAGTGGTTAACCTGCTTGAGAAACTCTCCAAATGCAAAAAAAGTCCTTAACCGCGGCATATAAATCTCCTCCAACTATACTCCATGCTTTTTGATTCGACAGTGACTTAGTTTTTTATTCCTTCTTGATAATACTTTATTGATGATTTTTTATTCGGCAATGACTTAGTTTTCGTTGATGATTTTCTGTGTTAGCAATGACTTAGGTTTCGCTAATGATTTTTTGTGTCAACAGTGACTTAGTTTTCGCTAATGATTTTCTGTGTCGATAATGACATAGTTTTTGCTGATGATTTTTTGTGTCGGCAATGACTTAGGTTTCACTGATGATTTTCTGTGTCAGCAGTGACTTAGGTTTCACTAATGATTTTCTCATACCAGAAATGATTTGGTTCTCGTAGACGATTCCAGCATCAACTTGGCCTAACCCTACTACGAGACTCAAGAATTAAACCCTAGGATTTCTGTGGGCAACCTAAATTTAAAATTAAGAAGAATGTTTGGATATGATGACTTTCATTGTATAACTATATGATATGTGGAACACTTGAATGTGAATATGTGTATTCTTGGGATATATATGGTATTGGTCTATGCAATTACTAAATATGAATATATTGATTAGCAATCATTAGATGTATCAGGCGGTGCGACTGGAATCAGACCTTCTACCGAACGAGAACACCCCACGGGAGGAGTAGGTAGGTAGTCTCCACCCTTTTCTGTAATTATGTTAGATCTTCCTAATGAATTGCATATAAATTGACCAAGATTGAGTAATGTGATTGGCTTCAACTAATAGTATCTGTGATGGATGACCGGGATTGAGTAATGTGATTGGCTTCAACTAATGGTATCCATGATGGATGACCGAGATTGAGTAATGTGATTGGCTTCGGCTAATAGTATATGTGATGGATGATTGGGATTGAGTAATGTGATTGACTTGGGCTAATGGTATTTGTAATGGATGACCGAGAATGAATAGAGTAATTAATCTCTACTAATGGTGTCCTTATTGGTTATTCTCATTGGATAACCGAGGTTGAATGGAAAGATTAGCCTCGACTCATAGTATATTTATTGGATAATCAGGATCAAATGACAAAAAAGAAAGTATACATCTGGGTGATGACACTCAGGTTTATGGACCAAGGGAGACCGAGGAACCCACCTTGGTCTCTAAAATCAAGTCAATCAAATAGGACGTGCTAATAAGATTAATATCGCTCGATGAAAGCAAAAATGATCATATTATATGAAGTTAATGAAAAGAGCTTATTTACCTAAGTTAATAATGAATTTGAAATTATGTTCTTCAGCTTATTATTATTATATTGAAGATTATTCTTTATTCTTATATTATATTTGAATTGTAACAGGTACGTCACATAGCCATGGCATATAGGAATTATGTTCCGCATGTTTTGATATAAACCATGTAATCATGGCATATAGGAATTATGTTCCGCATGTTTTGATATAAACCATGTAATCACATGTTTAGGATGATATGGATTTTGTGTAACAATGTATTAGTGTGAAATTACCGATCGACATTTTTGTAAAAACTTGTGATAATGACTTTCTGAAAATAGGGATGTAAACATATATGAATGATGACATAATGATATGAATGTATTGTTTATATACCCTTTATGGCAAAGATGTTGGATTATGTGATTATATGAGTATTACACTATATTAATTAATGATGTCTATGTGTTCCCTCTACAATCATTAACGGAAAAAAAATTATCAACATTTTCACATTGTTAACCCTTTTCACTATGTCATAAATTGATGAAAAATCTTGAGACATTACAACAAGCATAATCCAGTGAAGGTGCATTGGGTCTGGCACTAACCAGGCCCAGCCTCGATTGGGTGTGGCAGTGTGTCAAGCCCTAGGTATGACTGTCAAGCCCCAGACACACCCAAGAGAATGAGCATCCTCCCTTTGACTCACCCAATGGACGGACCCAACCTCCTTTAGGCTCACCAAGAGAAGGACCCACCTCTCTTAGATCTAGCCTAAGGGAAGAGCCCAGCTTCCATGGACTCATCTACATTTGACATCAGCCTAATCTCTTTACACCTTTTAGGTGTATAAAAATCCTCTAGTGACCCACCATATTTCCATCAAATATTAATACATATGTAAGGGATATTTATCCCTCATTAAATGTTATCACGGTAAAATTACACTTCAGACCCTTCCTCTTCATAAAAGGACAAGATTTAGGGGCTATAAATACACCATGAGACCTCCACAACAAAGGTTCACAATCTTCATTCTTTACTATATATATATTTTCAGAGCATCTCTCTCTATAATATTATTGTATTTTATCTTCTAAAAAGATAGTTTTTTAAGCATCGGAGAATCCCCACATCCATCAAAGGAGACCTTTTACAGGTACTGGTCACAAGCTACATTGGTTTACCAAGCACCAAGTATAAGCTATCAACCACCTTGGTTAGGGAAAATAGATGAAATTGCTAGGAGTAATTGATTAACCAATTATCCAACCTGGAAGCCCTGTTCCTAAGCTACTTGTATTTTTTTTTTTTTGGACATTATCATTGAAAAGTTTAATTTTAAAATTACAAGAATCAAAACACAAAATTGCATGAGCACATTGTTGTTATAACTATAAACTAGCTTAGCTGGTTAGAGGGGCCATGCAAGCAAGTAAAGAAAATAGTTCTTTTCTAATGACTAGTGTCCTTTTTTTTCTTTGTTTTTGTTAGTTTTTAAACAATGTGGTAATAAATATATAAAAAAAACTAAATCAATAATTAATTAGTCTAATAACTATTTTATTTGTAACAGTTTGTCACCAGTCACTGCTTAACATAGATGAAAGCATCGCGTGAATGGATTTATTAGCAACAGTTTGTCACTAGTCACTATTGTTTTTGTAACGTTTTACGTTTTATACAGAATACATTTTCTACATAGCTAACTAGCTAAAAGCACCACATCTTGGTTTTATCTAAATGTGACTAGATTATCTTGTTCAAAATTCAATTTTACTCAAAAAAAAATCTCAGGTTGTCATTGTTTTTGTTTTCTTAAAAACAATTAAGATGAGTTAACCCGTCAAACCTGCCACGTGAATTATAGTCTCAATTATGTTTAAAAACTTTGTTTTTTAGAATCATGTTTTTTATTTAATTATACAAAAAAAACAAGCAAAACAATTAACATTTAAGAAGAAAAAATAAAATATTTTTTAAAAAAAAGCACTTGTTAATATTATAAAAAAAAATGTTACAATCTTATTTTTTTAAAAAAAAAGAAAAAATGAATTATATTTTATTAAATAATATCCCAGATACATTTTTAATTTATTTATTTAAATGAATTTCAATTAAAAATTTAAGTGTTGGTTTGACTAAAAAAAATATTTTAAGATGACATCATTTCACCTTATTTTAAAAAAACAGATATTGAAACAATTATGTTTTAGAATGAGATACGCTAGCCTAGTTAACCCATAAAACTCGTGACCTGGGTTATGAATTTGATTAGGTTTAATAAATTATTTTTAGAATCTATCTTTCTTTTAATCAAATGACACTAAAACTAGACATTTACAATAAATCAATCAAATTAAATTAAAGATGAAAAAAAAATCATTAAAGGCTTTATAGAAATATTGTTTGCTAGTAATATAAAAAAATTGTCATATTCTAATTGAAAAAAAAGTAAAAAATGAACAACATTTAATAAATAATATCTCAAATATATTTTATAGCATTTTATAAAATAATATCTCAAACATATTTTATCTAATTTATTTGAATGAATTTATATTTAAATTGAAGGAAAAGAAGACTTTGTTTAACCTTTTTTTAATATTGATATGACAATGTTCTGGTTTGACCCGGTTAAATCCAAGTTAATCAGTAAAACTCGCAATCCAAGTTAAAGACTTGATTTGATTGAATAATATTTTTTTAAGAATGGACATTCATAAAAGTCGGCCAAATAAAATTCAAGGGAAAAAAAATCATTAAGGACTTTTTTTATAAAAGAGCTATTGTTAATATTAAAAAAA
>Ga0325402_1006297_pt1 | contig 11207 bp, 3 predicted proteins | sample PopdelMetagenome_22_FD_207212 | JGI IMG/M metagenome (GOLD analysis project Ga0325402, IMG submission 207212) | Populus deltoides microbial communities from Bellville, Georgia, United States - Xylem-PdKOR-R3 | ecosystem: Host-associated > Plants > Phyllosphere > Stem > Wood/Secondary xylem...
TAGAAAAGTATCTATATTATTTAGTCACAAGGTCAACTCGGATCAATCATTTTTATTAAAACTAAGTCATTTCATTTTTGTTTTTAAATTTTTAATCTTAATCCAATCGACTTTGAATTAGATATGATTAAGTAAATAAGATTTTATTGATTCAATATCATACAATATTCAACTAAAATCCTAGCTAAAATCAAGTTCTAAATGTGTAAATGCATGGGAGGACAACTTTGACTTTTGTTTTGAATTTTGTTATTTTACTATTTTTTAAAAAATAAAATGATGTAAAAATCTTTATGAACCATTAGTTTTTTAAGGATAATAATGTTATTTAACTGTTAAAAAAGATAATAGACTATCATAATCCCGTTCGATTGCATAATGAGAAATAGATTTCGTTAAAAAGACTATTTTCCCCTTGAATATAGGCTCTTTGTTTTTTAGAATAGAGAGCAAAGATTTTTTTTTAATTAATGTTAAAAAGAAAACTCAAGACATTGATTTTAGATAAAGCTTAAAGCGTTAAGAGCAGGGGTGAGTAAAAAAAAATGCTTTCTATTCTAATCCCAGCGGCCGCCTCCTTCTCCCTCTCTTTGCTTCTCTTTGTATCCTGGGAAATCTTGTTACGAGACCGGTCCTCTCCATACAAAGGCTTGTTGTAAGTAACATTGCTTTCCTTATCCACATTTCTCAATGAATCTCCACTGCCATATCGCAGATCCCTTGTATTTCGAGACATTCTTTCACCATCAGAGTCATTATCAACCATGTCATGATGTCTTTTTCTTGTCGAAAGAGCCTTGTATTCAGTAAGGCTATGAGAACGCGATCTCTCCCTAACTAGTAGATCTCGCGACATTGATCTACTCCTAGCATGAATTGGTTTCTTTGGTTGTTGTTGGAGAGAAATTATGGCTGGTTTGGTTTTTTCTGGATTTTTATCAACTAACATAACTGAAAATGGTTAATTTGAACCGGTTTTGGTTTTTAATTTAAAAAAATAATAAATTTTAGTACTAATTATGTAAATCTTTATATTTTATTTGATAGTATAAATTAAAATGAATTCATATACTACACATTGAATACATTAAGAATTGATATTTATTTATCCAGTTCAAGATTTACTAGTTTTAAAACTGTTACATTTGGGTTTTAAATTGAATCAGTCGACACTTTAGCTATACCAAGTAAATCGATTGACTGCTTGTTCATCAGAGATGAATATTTGGGAATCTATAGGAACCGATCAACCGATTGTCCTAACCAATATGAATCGGTCGACTATTTCATCTATCAGATGAACAATAATAGCTATAAAACGACTAATCTTTGCTAGAACCATATATAACTTATCTAATTGAAGAATTAGGCATAAAATTTGAATATATATCATATAAAAGTTATTTTAAGAGAAGAAACAACTTCAAATCATCAATTATAAATCATACTCATATTTGTACATTAAAACTGTTATTTTCTTGCATAAGAGTATAAATTCTCCACTGACTACATTTAAACACCTTTATATATTCTAAGTGTTATTGAGTGAGTTGTAAATATATAAGTTTCAATTGTATTATCTATATTTTGAGAGAATGTTGTTACATTTCAAACAATTATAATTCTTCAAAAGTTTAAATGAAAAACCTTTGATTATTGGTCAGGTACATCACCAAAATAAAAAATCTTGAAGAGAATATGTCTTCAAGTGGTGAAAAAGATCTTCATGAGGATTCATCAAGAATATTATAATCTTGGGCTTGGATTAGTAAAGAATACAACACTCAAGACCAATGTGGTGCTTTAGGAGTGAATATAGACTTGTCAAACCACGTTAAAAACTGAGTTTGTAATTTTTATCTATGTACTATTTACTTTAAGCACTTTAATTTTATTATTAATTAGTTATATTTAATTAAATTAAATACAGTATTTATTATTATTAGTGGAATACCATCTCAAATCAATTCTCATTATATTTTTGAAAAAAGTTCTATAACAACCACAGGATTTTTGAATCTTACCCGTGGTAGTGAAATAATCTAATTATTATACAACAACTCCAATTACCTTGATAGCTATGAATTCAAAGAAGAAGAAAAAATAAAATTAGTGTACGTAAATAAACTGACTCGGATAATAAGTTAATAAAAAAATAAAGGAAAAGTCACATCAACATTCTTCTTTTTTACCCCCCAGTGAGCTAGGTAGGGTTAGCTAGGCAGAGATCCAGAATTTGAGACTTTCTTTTGTACGTGATTCTGCACACATGGCTTGTCTGGATTTTACTCCCAAACATAGCAGAATAGGCATGTGATTGGGATTTGAGAGAAAAAAAAGGAAGAGGCTCATCAGCTCTAAGAAAAGCTTATATATTTTTGGCAGGCGGGCTTTGAAAATGGTTCTGACTCCGGCCATGTGAGAAGTTGTTTGGTAGGGAAGTTAAAGCATAAATGGTCAAGTCCCCACTCAACTGTCAGTGCTTTCTTTTCAATATTTGCCACCTTTTTCACTCGTGAATATTGCATGTGACTCTCTCTCTTTCGATAATGCTTCTCCTCACATCACAGCCACAAGAGACCTTCTTCTAGTTACTTTAAATCCTAGCTAAGCTCTGTCCCTCTTTTTCACTCGCATTGCTGGTCTACATATACTAATCAACAAGCTCTATCGCACAGTCTGTTATCCTCACTAAACGTACGTACCCCATGAAGATGCAGAAGCAACAAGCTTTCACCTTCCTTCTCCTTACAGTATCTCTCACATTTCCCTCTCTGATTCACAGTACGTGGTCCTCTCTCTCGTTTTCTCACTTTCACACACACATTTGCACATAATGCTGATGTTTATTAGAAGCAAATCATTGTTAAATGAGGAGAAAATTGACTTCGAGATTTGCAGGTTTGGGGGCTAAATGTGCAACCAATGCTCCAAGTGTCCAACAGACTCAAGTGGGGAATGGTAATCCTCCAAGATTTATGGTTGAAGTGCAAAACAACTGCCCTATGTGCCCAGTTATCAACATCCACTTGAAATGTGGAAGCTTTCCTCAAGCTCTCGTCAACCCTAGGTTGCTCAAAGTGGTAGCCCCAGATGACTGTGTCGTTAATGGAGGCTTGCCACTCTCACCCTTACAAAGATTTTCCTTCAATTACTCCCATCAGAAGTATCTCATGCACCCATCTTCTTGGTCCTTCCAGTGCGAGTAAACACATCTACGTGCCGACCATGTATCCTCCTTAGCCTCTAATGCACTAGCTAGTGGACCGTGTATTTCAATAATTTAACCTATGTTCTTCCCTTTGCATTTTCATTTTGTATTCTCTTCTTAGCACTGTCTCTCCTTCTTGTATCAAATCTCTAATCTGCATATAATGCTTTCGTATTATGAGTCACTTGGATGCCTTAAGTAGGATTTGGAAGAATGTTTGTGAAACTCTAATCTTAAATATAATCAAATATATCACACACAAGCGTATAGTAAAAAGCTCCAATAAATTTACTCTTGAAAGATAAATAATCAATAAATTCTATATGTGATGTTTGGACCTCGCCGTATTCTAAATCATTCTCATCAAGTCCCAGCTCCTCTTGTCCTTCACAAAGCTTGACTAGAATTTACAATCTGATGCTTCAAAAATTAATTTTGAATAATTCTCTATTAGGGCTGATGATAAATAAAAATTGTAATGATAGCTTTGATTATGATAGAGATGTCTTTTTATTATTTACATGTTATGATAGCTTTGATTCATCAAGGAAACAACAAGCAGTGAAGATTGATGCATGTTTTAATTAATTGTTTTATAATTTTAAAATTAATAAAAATAATTAATTTGCATCTATTAATTGTCCATTTTGGTTTTTTATGTTATATAATTATTTAATTAGAACTAAAAAAGAAAAACAAATCCATCACCAAACTATTGGGGTAATATCAATTTTACACCTACACTGTTTTCATATCTATTTTGATTTCTCAAATTATGACTTCTTGTTAAACTTAACAAAAACCATAAAATTCTATATAGAATGACATCAGTACAATTCGAATGGAAAAATAAATAGGATGCTTTAAAAACATATGAAAGTTTTCAAAACAATATTATTTAAAAAAAATCTTAAAAAAATCAATTATTCAATAAACTCGGATTTTTAATTAAATTAATGTGTATTTAGGAGTGATTGTAGTTACTTTTCAAAATGTTTTTCACTTTAAAATATATCAAAATAATATTTTTTTTATTTTTTAAAAATTATTTTTAAAATAAGTGCATTAAAATGATCTAAAAACATCAAAAAAAGTATTAATTTAAAATAAAAAAATAAAAAAAATTAAATCTTTCTAAAAAACACTTTTAAAACATAAAAACACAGACGAACATACTCTTCCTAACTTTTATTTTTTTACAACCCAACTCAACGGAGCCGATTGCAGGTCAATGTCAGTCCATGTTCCATAACAGTGGATTTTTTGTCCTAAAAAAGGCAGAAGCCAGCTCCAATAAACGAAGAACAAGATAGCACCAATAATAATGAACATTTTTCATGCATGCTTTAATGATCCACGTGTATATATAAACACCATTGCTCAACTGTCTAATGGAGGAAAAGGAGTGAAGATAAGTACTATCCGAGTACACGATGTTGGCTAAAAGAAACAAGAAAGGAGAGCAACGCCAAGGGACCCCTCTTGCAAGAATCATGCCACTTGAGCACAAGCTCACACAATTACAACACATAGTCAGGCGAGCAGAAGAGTCGAGTTGTATCTCACACACACAGAGCACATTGCATAGATTATTAATCAACTATGCTGATCTCTGACTTGGTAAACCTAATCCACCTTTCCTGCTGCTATTCCTAAGTGAGGCGAGCATTTTATGAGGGTGGCATCCTCCTCGAACAGTGATGATGCTTAGGATCTTCAAACTCCGTAGTCGATATCTCTGGAACACACATCAGATAGGCCATTGGACATTTGGATACCACCACATTTGCAATGTAACTGCGAGGAAGAGTGCTGTAAGGTAAAACATGAGAAAAGTTTACCTCCTTCTTATGGGATTCTACCCCTTCTTTAAGTACTACTTTCCAAGCCATGTTGGATACATGCATGCAGATTTCTATGCTTCATTTTCGATCCCTTTTCTCCACTCTGTTACCCGCATTTACATGTTCTCAATTTTCACAGGTCAAAATGGATGAGTGTCTTCGAAATCCCATCATATTCAATCAGGCTTCTGTGTAGGCTTAAGAGGTGGTGCTTTAAGCTAGACAAAGACAAATGAACCTTAAACCAGTAGGTGCATATTGTCAGACTTGTGTAATATAAGGGGACTTGTTCTATCAAAACTCAAATTAAATATAATCTTATAATTGCATTTACTAGAAGACCTAAGCCATGTAAAATATCTCTGTACACTACCTGGGACTAGCTGTAAGCTTTGTGGGTTTCCCCTGTTCGCAATGGGAATAAAATATTACCCCAAGTGAATGACCAGTGAAAATAAAAAAAATTTACTCCACCATTCATCAATAAATCCAATGATTTCTTTTTTAATATCTGATTTTCTATATCTTAATTTTGACCATTGCTATTCTTTATTGGTTGTAGCATTTCAGCAAACTGAACTGAGCAGTAGTGTACTTAGCAACAAAAACAACAACATAGCCCGTCGCACATGCAAACGTACCACAAGCAGAACTAACAGAGTGAGAGCCTGCTAAATGTACAGTTCCAGTCCGTTCATCCTGCACTTTGATGCTTGAAAAGCCTGAAATCAACAACAATTTCAGCGTAAATGGATCAGGATGCAAGAAAACTAAATTCTAACTGCATATATGATTTTTACCAAGCAATCTTCAGCGATAAGTCAAAACAGTGGTAGCATTAATTCTCTGAACTTTAAAAAATTTCAGACCAAAACATGACATGCAAGATCTTCAGCTTTTGGCTTGAGCGCAGCCAGTTCCAAGTGTTGAGGATTAATATGTAAATATCAAGCAAATTACAAACAATGATTCTTTCCATTCAAGCGATTTGATTAGTATTGATTGGTTCCTTCCTGAAATACTGATTTTTCAGTTTAGATAGCATTAACACTAAACAAGGACCTTGTCATTCAGGCTCAACTAAATTGGTCAAATCAAACATGTAAAGAATGTGATTCTCACCTTAACACGTCTGTAATTTAGAACAACTAGAAGCAGCAACATTACAGCTATAATTTAGCATACCTAAACTAAGGAAATTAACAAAACAAAGAGCCAGAGAAGGAGATCAGACTAGGATATAGGAATAACTAGCATTCGGTTGAAATTCTAGATCCAAACTGATTGATTCAACGCAGTGATTTCAATATGAAGTTTTAAAGGTTCAGATCCTTTTCTATTAAAATCTATAGTAATGTATTCCAGTTTATGCTACAATTAAATATCACTTCATGTCAAGTTAGTATGCCAGTCCCATCAATCTAATCTTAGCATTTCTTGAAAACTTATTGTAAATCTAGGGTGGGTACAAATGGAACTTGATCCCCACAATAAAAGCAGAGACCGTAAGTTTTTCATGGTGATAATATGGACATGTCTAAATAACACAAAGATACACCACAAGTTATCAAATCATATTCTAATATCAACAACCACTTGCATAAGAAAGAAATGTAAAACAGCAAACCAGGGTAGCGAAAATAATTTTAGGCTCACTGTTATATTCAGTCCATCCAATGATCTGATTCTCAAGATCATACAAGACTAGCTTATTTGAAAGTACTAAATCTGCACAAGAAAATAAAGTATGAGAAAGGAATTAGAAGAATTTTACAAATGATCAAGTTTCTACTGATGGATAATCTCAGCAGTTGTCCCCTTGCACTGAATATTGATCTGTCCTCGCTGTCAAATATGATTCTAAAAACTTCATATAAATATCACCCAAGGCAACTATGATTGATAATACTCAGTCCATCCAAAGGCCTGATTTTCAAGATCATACAAGACTAACTTCTTTAAAAATACTAAATTAGACATAAAAATAAAGTAGAGCAAGGATTAGGAGAACTTTGGAAATGATTAATGTTTTAGCTGGTGAATGATTACAGTCGGAGTCCCTTTCTACTGAATATTGATCCCTCACACTGCCAAATATGATTTCTATTTCATGATAGTTTACAATCATAAGAAAGTGATACCAAACATCCACTTTACATGGTCGACAAGCCTCCGCATCCCTCTTCCTGATAGAGGAGAGTCAAGAATCCATGTATGGTGCTCGTGAGGCTTAAGCATTTCTTATTTTAAGGATTGAAGCAGTCAAAGAAAAAGTAAATATTTTGTTTATACCTCCCAAAAGTGTCATGTTCCTTCTATCCCTCGATTGCAGGCCACTGTTCTGCCATCCAATGCACCACGTACCTTCCTGTAAATGTCCAAATTTGTAAATGATCATTTATGCATGTGAAGATTTTGGTAACAAACACAATTCAGAAATTCACCAAGGAATAAATAAAGCACTGTGCTCTACAAGATATGCATATGAGAAGAAAGGCAAGGCATCAATGAAGATTTGAGAATAATATAAATCATATCTTGAAACCTCACTTAACAGTTTAAGCTATTGGGTTGAGATGGTTCTTTGACATGGTATAAAAGCCTTGATGACCAAGCGATTACGAGTTCGAATCTCATCATCCACATTTATGTGATAAAAATTAAGTATAGGTTAGTATGGGTCTGTGCAAGCTTCAAGCCCAAAGGACTTTCACTTGAGAGGATATGTTAGAGAATGATATAAATCACATCTTGAGACCTCACTTAACAGCTTAAGTTATTGGCCATCAAAGAATTGACTTTCTAGACTTGTTACAATGCTTGATATCAAGGTTGTTAAAATCACGTTTTGACTCGTAAAATAGTACGATTTTACGAGTCAAAACATGCTTTACGTGCTGAATCGTTTGAAAAAAATTAAAAATGGATGAAATCGGATTGAAATCGGGTTAAATCGTTAAAATCGGGTAAAATCACAAAAAATCACGAGTTCAGGACCGATTGAACGATTTCACCAAAACAAAAGTAAATGTTTCCCTCCATGCTCCAGCTGTCCAGCGCCTATTGGCTGGGTAAATGCACAGTCACTCATATGTGCCTATAAAGCCAATGAGAACAAGGTGGCTTACGGGCACATAAGACCATAAATCTGTTTCAAATGGAATCAATCACCGGCCGCCACATGGCAATGGATATTTGCTCAATTTGCTTTAGTGTCTTCTCTATTGTGTCCTTGTTTGTTTTCTTCTACATCGAGAAAAGAAAGTCAAAGAGGTCTCAATGAAATGAATAGAGCAGCAGATATCATATCAGACAATAAGCTCATATAGCATTTCCAAGTAGTGGGTGTGCCATGTTTTATTTTTTTAAATTTGTGTTGAGCTTTTTATATTGTCTTGAACTCATAGGAAATGAAGCTGATTTTAGTTTACATGACATACCAGCAGATTGTTTATTTTAAGTTTGTTAATTATTAGTTAATGAAAAGTTACTTAAATTATGTATGAATTTTTATTTGAACCATATATTTTAAGATGCTTGAACTATGTATGAATTTTTATTTGGAGCATGTATTTTAAGGTGCTTGAAACTATGTATGAATTTTTATTTGAAGCATGAATTTTTTTTAATGTATTTTAAAATTCCTTACAATTTTACGATCCGTTTTTACGATCCAAGTTTATTACCCCTTTTCTGTGCCAAGTTAAAAATATGTTTATAACAACTTTGCTTGATATTATGGACCAATATATACACGGGATGTATTATAATTATACTTATACAAGGCCCTATACTTATACTCCTTTAGTGTGTATTAGGGTATTGTACACGTGACTATGGTATTGTAAACATGATCTAGCAACCCGAAACACACCCACACACGTGCACACACACATATATATTTGTTTAACTGAAGCCACATATCATTATCTGCTAACAATTTTCTTCTCTGTGTTTTTTGCTTAATTTAACTATGAGCAACCTCTACAAGACAAAGGGCTTCCCCAAAGAAGTTGTCTAACCAAAGATCGAACAAATTATGCCTTAGATTAAGCGAAACGATTGACATGGGTTCTTGCTATAATCATAAGAAGTTGGAAAACAACAATAAATGATCCAGAGAAGCATTGACGAGAGACCATATCCAAGGCCTCCCACTACGACCACTAGCCAAAAAAATCAATTTATTGATATAATTTGGAGGGGGAGCTGGTTCGAGAATTATGAAGAAACTAGTTTTCAAGTTTTAAAATGACAAATTGAAGATTTTAAGAAGGAATTTAAAATAATTTCTTTGAAAGAGGGGCCAACGGGATAGGGAAGGCATAGTAGAGGTGGGTGAAGGATGATGGTTCAAACACCAATAGGGTAGCCAATGGAAGAATGCAGTAAAAAAAACCCTTTCACACACATACAAACAAAATCCGTAAGCACACCTACACACACATATATATACTGCATACACTTGGAAATACGAAGGTTATGTCTAATGCAATGGTAGCCTTGTGCCTACAACCAAGATATTGACAGTTTGAGCCCCAAGTAGACACTTCATGCAAAAATGCTAACAAGGCAGGACTTATCCAGACTTCCTTATTACCCCGCTTTGGTGGGATCATAAAAGAATAAATGCTAAAACACACCTATCTCCCTTGAGCTATTGGTCAATGTCAAAACAGTCCCTCAACTAAAAGATTTGATAATTGGCTAGCTTGAACTTCCAAAAGTCTCAATTAGTACTTCCGTTTGGTTTACCTCAAAACTTAATTAAGCATTCCAACCAGCCAGTATTTTGCACATTCCAGTCAGCTAAAAAATCATGTCCACAACATCCAAATATTACTTTTTAAACTTGATTTAATTTTAAATCAAGTCCATTACATATGACACTGGATGATTCAGATTTGAGGCCTGCAGTCTGCTAAGGTACTATGTGGAGATGAGAAGCTATTCTAAAAGAAAAGGAACAAAAGATGTGCTAGAGAACTGCAAAACCAAAGCAGTATGAATTTTTGCAGTGAAATACTTACAAAGGGAAACAGATACTCGTGTGGATAAACGTTCAAGATAACTGAGTTTTCAAAATGGAAAGTGACATTAGGAAATCAATCATCCACGCTGCAAAAACAAGACATGTATAAGCAACTGCATTCTGTGCCTCAATACTGTCCGAACAAAGTATAAAGATACCAGAAAACAATAATCAATTTCCCGGAATCATTATTAAAGAAATTAACAAGCTAAGAAACAAACTCCAGTCCCTTATTAGACATGTTATGACTGATAGAATCTGAAACAGAGTAGCGTGTTCAGTATAAAGATCATTAAAGGAAGCTCAAACTGAATGAAATGAAAAGGAATGAATCAAATTTATGCACTTTTACCAGCACACTCTTATACAGTAAGCATTGTTTTTTCTCAAATTTACCGCCATAACCCATGCAGAAGTAGTCTTGGGATTCGCTTTCCTGTCTTTCTTCAACATTAATCTTCAAGATAATACAAAATTAACAAGCCCCAAAGGCTCGTCAGAGTAGTGACACCTTACAAGACACTCAACACAGAAACAAAGCTAAAAAGAAGAGAGTTAAGAACATAAACACAATTGTTATACCCTCTTCCAATATAAAAGGAAAGCATGTATATGCATGAGATATCTATTACCATTTTTTAATATGATATTTATTAATGAATTAACTGATGCTTGATGCACATGAAACAAATCAGATGCGGAAGATTTAAAATATCTTATCTGACATCAATACAGTTTAAAAGATAACCATAGATTTTTCAAATTTAAATGTGAAGTTAATGTTTTACTACTCTGCTTTGAGAGTGTTTGGATGTTTGGATGTCTAGCCTATATATATATTTCTAGTTATGAGATGTCAAAACTTGATGCGAAGTTTAGATAATGTGTCTTTTTAGGGTATCAGTAAAGGGTGAAAGGTTTCAAGCTTTAGAATCCAAAGACAAACAAAGTGGTGATCACTAGAGATGTGGTTTTTTATGAAAAAGTCATGTTATAGCATACTCAAAAAAAAAAGTGTTAGAAAATTGCAACAATAATGACCATGAGGTGTAGGTGGGAGCTAAATACTCATATTAAGAAAGAAATCATTGAGAATTCAAGGAGTTTTGTTGCGATGTCG
>Ga0325402_1006299_pt1 | contig 11207 bp, 9 predicted proteins | sample PopdelMetagenome_22_FD_207212 | JGI IMG/M metagenome (GOLD analysis project Ga0325402, IMG submission 207212) | Populus deltoides microbial communities from Bellville, Georgia, United States - Xylem-PdKOR-R3 | ecosystem: Host-associated > Plants > Phyllosphere > Stem > Wood/Secondary xylem...
ATATATAAATATAGAAATAATGTTTGATAGCACAACATTCCACACAGAAGAGATTAGTTCGTATCATGCTTCGCATACGAAAAATCTTAAATAATTCTTGAAAATAATATTGGTTTACCGCACTGAAGAACGTGAACCCATGCTGAAGCTATATATGCACTTGACATGCCACAGCAACTTGAAATTAAGAAAGATGACGTCCGATTATTAATTAAGGAAGCTAAGGCGCCTTAGAGAATACATGTTTAGCTGGCAAATGAGTATAAATCAGCTACCTTGAAGTACAAAACGTGAGCCGGTGTTATTTATTCAATATATATTTAGGTTAGTATCCAAAATATTAGATAAAGAAAGCATCACAGAATCTCTCAGCCTTTACGGCCACCGCCGCTGCCACCCCAATTCTTGTTTCTTTGTGAAGGATCGTGCCCACGGTTTGCTATTGGGTCACCGTAATCGTTCAGTGTAATCTTCAAGGACCTCCCCTTTATAGCCAAGGCCATTTCGTAATCTGCATGCACGATAACACATTTAATTATTGGAAACCTTTAAGTCAACACCAGACCCATAGTTTAAATCACTAAAAACAAATTCTCTTCATTTCCCAGATCGACTTGTATTGGCCTAAATTAAATAAACTTGTTATAATAATACTATAATAGTTGTTATTATCATGTGTCCTCCGTGTGGTGTGGTAAGAAAAAAACCAAGGATGTTGTCTCTTACGAAAGTGCTGTGAGATAAGTGAAGTAATATAATGGTAATAGATAATAAATATTAAGCAGGAACATGGATCGATGCAGAGCAGACCATGCACACAGAATCTAGCTGGCCAATTGCACACATTACAATAATAACAATCTTATTAACCATACATTAGGACGTAAAAAACAGGCATCCCATTGATTTAATTTCCTGGAATCTGAGTTGCACTGGACTTGATTAACTCCTCTTTTCAACTTAAACACAAGGAAAGTCTTGGGAGCTTCTCTGCATGCTAAGGAACAGCAATTCGATTCATGGCTCTAAATCTTATATGCGCATGTATACGCGCATCACCACACTTGACACCACAAACTGGACCCTTTAGTGTAGCAACAGAAAATCTTGCTTCTTTAAGGACTTTCATAGCTAAAGAGTGAAGAAACCTTAGCTAGCCAAAAGGGTCATATCCTGATATCGTGATATCAGGTAAAGCGGTGACAGGATCATGCAATTGTCAAGAAGGTTTGGACCAGATGTGGAAAGAAACTCTCCATCCGGAGACAATATATATCTTTGATTTTAACCAGGAGCGTTGTAAACGATCGATGACCCGTATATATTATGTACGCTCTATATATAACCAATAAAACAGAAGAAACATACCTGAGAATGAAATGGTGTTTCGAGCTGAAGATATTACAGCAAAGACAAGCAGGAGAAACAAACACAAGCGAACTCCAAATGCCATCTCTCGCCTCTCTCTCTCTCTCTCTCGAGTTGATGCTGAAACTACTAGTGACTGCAAAATGGCAAGTTGACAACGCTCACTATTTATGGAACAATGAATCTTGCGACGACGCCACGTGGCAGATAATGAATGCTAATGAGAGTTGACGTTTTAAAAATCGTCGGATCCCACTTTTTGATATCTGTAGTGGGTGCATCGGAGCCGTTCAGGTTTTGGTCAATGGGGTTGCTGTCGCCTCCTTTACCAGATAAATAAGAGGCTTTGCTTGCTTTTTACAGTCAATTTTCTAATTATGATTTTATTTTGCATTTTCCATTTCACCAATATATATATATATATATATATATATATATATATATCATGAAATAATAGATAAAAATAAAAGTAAGACTGCACATAAACAGATTATATAGAAGATATCTATTACATGAACATATTGAAAGCAAGAATTCCTGCATAATACCGGTACTGATCCCATGTATTTATACTCTTTATTCTTTTTGTCTTGTATAGAGAAGTCTTAATAACAAAGTGATTGCGTGGATGATTATAATTAATTTATTTATAAATACTCTAATCTCAATGCAGACGGTTTATTTTATTGGATCTGAAAATTAAACAGATTTAGTATCGATAAACGAAAATTAATGTAAAAATACAATTAACATAATTATCATTCAATGGCAATTAGTATAACACACATCAATGAACATTTGGTTAATTCAGTGACTTAATTACAGGTATAATTTAACTAATAAATAACTGATTTCATAGTATTTCCATATATAATTGGATGTTTATTATACCTCAAATCACTGCTGCAATGGCGTTCTTCTCTTCGAGCTCCCACGTATCCCTCATGCCTCCTACTTATGAAAGCAACCATATATAATGGTTTCGTGCATGCAATGTAGCTTGTCAGTGCTATGACGCTTGGCATGGAATAAACAAGGTGCTTGTGTTGAGATTAAAGTCCTGACCTCACATTAAAAACTAATTCTTCGTGCATTGTTGACTTGGCTCCGTGATGTCGACAGCATTTTGACTGCACACACACACAGAGCTCGGTTCGCATATTATTTCTTTTTTTAGTAACATCGGGGCCTGAACTCACAATTCATTCCATGAAGTACAGCTAGCTTGCTTAATTATTTAGTCGTAGCTGAGCAGTATGGAGCACTAAAATGTGCACTGAAGAGACCATCAAGCACCAAAACACATCTATCTATAATCACATGAAGCCAAAAGCATCAACCAGTCATACAATTATCTGATATCATATGCATAGGAAAAAGATAGTATCTGAGATATGTTTTGAAAATCCGCAAAGAGAGGTTCGTGTGATTGTCAAACTCGTAAGTTGACTGGTAAAATTATATAATTTTATGAGTCAATATATATATAACATATAAAATCAGGTAAAAAACTTAAAAACCAGTAAACTCAGTCAAACTCGGTTAAAATCGAAATAAATTTACCGAGTTTGATAAAATTAACAAAAATTATTGACTCTTCTCAGTCCTCTCCTCTCCATCCTATTTGTCTCACGAAAATTTTTCTTTTTTCTTTTTCCAAATCTCACATTCTTTGATTCTCAAATCTCAACCCTAACAGTAGCAGACTAACACCAGCTAGCAACGCCTGGGATTGCATCTTCATTTGCAAAGTCTCTTAGTGCAGCCCTCTCACCTTCTCGTCCAGCTAGCCTTGGGCGTGCTGCACCACTATTGGAACCTGCACCCAGAGCAACCTCGCAACTAATTCGTGCTAATGAAACTGTTTCTCATACGCAATCCCAACAGATTGAAGATCCTACAAATAGGGAATCAGAAAAGTTTGATGAGACGCGTGAAAAACTTCAGATGATCATGGTGGAATTTTTACGGCTTCCACATAGACTTGGGCAGACTCCCTATAATATTGTTGTTGCACAGGTTTTATACAGACTGGGATTAGCTGAGCAGCTGCGAGGTAGAAAAGATGGTCGTGTTGCTCTAAAATAATGATTGATATCTATGTAAACTAGCATAGTTAATTATTTCTCTAATATCAAACATGATAAACTAATTTGAGCCTTATGCTTTAGTTTTGTGAGTTTTTTATACATGCTTCCATAACTCAAATGCTTGGATTGATTACATGATTGATTTGAGTTAGTTCTTGAATTGCTTCCATATCAGTAAATTATTTGTTTTAAATTTATTAATTATTCATTAATAAAAAGTTGCTTAAATTATGTTTGAATTTATATTTAAACCATATATTTTAAAGTAATTAAACTATGCATGAATTTTTATTTGAACAGTGTATTTTAAAGTGCTTGAACTCTATATAAAAAAAATTTTCTTTATAATTTTATAATTTTACAATCTAAATTTATTTTGTATTTTTTATACCGTTTAAAAATACATTTTTGATAATCTTAGAGAAGTCAACAAAGCGCTATAAAGTTCTTGCATAACTTGTTCCCCCTTTCATGGTATTTTTAGCAACGGTACGTATTCGAGACTTCAATAAGCTTACATTTGTACAAGAACTTGTAACATTACCTCTGCCGACCAAAATCAGCATGGTTTTAAAGGCCAGAATGGTTATATATATATATATAGAATGTCACATTGTCCTACGGTGAGACTTAGTCCAACAGAAGATCCGACATGCATTTTAGGGTGCTGGTTCAGTTAGCATGGGGTTTATCATCTCATGTTAGAATCCCATGGGAGGCGGCTTCACTAAATAACCCAAAAAAAATGTCGTCACCGTTAAAACAAAAAAAGAAAGAAAAGAAAAGCAGAAATAAGGCATTTCTCATCCGCAAAAGCATTTCACATCTACGTACAGTCATCAAGAATTGGACTGTTCGCGTAAAACTACAAGCCCCTCTATTGCATGCCTAATAATTAGAGTTGAGTATTTTTGGTTTGATCGGGATTTAGATCAAAATAAATAATTAAATTGATTTTTTTTTTAGTTGTTAAATTGAATCAAACCAAAAATCAGTTCAAATCGATTAATTTATGTTTAGTTTGGTTTGGTTTTTTTCCTTTCAAACCGGTTCAAACTAAAATGCAATGCCAAGATGTCATCCTCTAAGAATCAACAACGTTATTCTTGTTATTACAACTTCTTGCAAAGAAAAAAATAATTGCAAAAAAACAGTATTAGTTCTTAGTAATCACTGCTTTGATTTTTCTGGACACTCTTCTATACCCGAAATAATCCCTCTCAGGCAATCGAGATGGAATCTTTTTATGTCCTGACCCATGAAAGAGAATCAAGTAAATCAATGGAAGAATCATCAGCAATTCATCTATGACATGACAAGTTTGAGAGATAAGAGACAGAAAGCATGGAAGATTAGAAAAGAAAAGGACAAATTGTATTCAAATGTTGAAAGGAAATATTAAAGTTTTACCTATAATCAGTTACTTTTTCTCTACGTTAAGAGATGAGAGACAAAGAGAGTATGGAAGTTGTGAATGAAAAGGACCCTTCAAATTGTGAAAGCATTCAAAGAGTTAATGGGAGGGGAGGGGGCAGCTATGTGAAAGGGAAAGAAATGATAAATGGTCTGCTAGGGTTGTTGGTTAATGGGAGGAAGGAGGCGGCCCGCGACTTGGTTTATATTTTTTTCATTTTTAAACCGAAATGGTTCGGTTCGGTTCGGGTTGGCCAGTTCAGACACACCAAAACTAGAAACCAAACCGGATATTTTTCTAAATATTTTAACCAGTTCAATCAGTTTTTTTTTACCTGTTTAGTTTTTTTGGTTAATTTTTTTTTAATTTTCTCAATTGAATCAATTTTTAAAATTTTTTTTGGACACCCACCACTCTGCAATGTCTTGGAGGGATGACATCGGTGGTATAACAGTGAATGGCGGAATGGATGTATGTTTCTGTGCCAAGGTCAATATATTCGTGCAAGATCAATTCTCTCTGCCCCACTAGCAAGAAATGCGTCATCTGATTAGAGCCAAGACTAGTGGCACTACCATCATGGAGTGCAGTCACAAAGCCAGAAGTTCATTCGTATTTATAGTTGTTTTTTAAAATATTTTTTATTTATAAATATATTAAAATAATATTTTTTATTTATAAAAAATTATTTTTAAAATTAGTGTATTAAAATAATTTAAAAATATAAAAAATTATTAATTTAAAATAAAAGAAATAAAAAAATTACAAATTTTTTCCTGCAGCGCACATAAAGATTAACGAGCAACGGTGAAAAACGAAAAGTTTCAACTTCCACAACTAGGAAAAACAGAAGGCTCTCTGCCTACGCATCAACGATCAAAGCAAATAAATGGACTTGAAATTTGGTTTCTATAATGATTCCTGTCCTTAACAGTCAACAATCCTGCTCTTGCCTTCTCGCTGGTTTATGACACGCATTGAGGACCGTGAATGTTGCTGGGAGACAACCAAAAAGCTTGATCCAGAAAAGACTCATGCCACCAGCAATGTAGTTGTCATAGTCTAAATTCTAATCGAAGTTGGCCAGAAATTACATATCCTAACGCTCCTGCTTCCCTGAACATGATCACCTGAGAGGATAATATGAAGCAAACAGTAATGGCAATACTAGCAACATTTATGTCTACAGAAGGCAAGACAACTAGTAGAACGTGATAAACACAACCTAATCTACAGAAAAAACATAATACTAACCCGTTGAGGTCCAGTTAAGAAAATAATACTACTCACAACTCTGAGCCAAAAACAGAAGTTCACGTTATCAACTTGAACAAAAGCTAATACAAGTGAATTCGATTAGACATACTGCTAGGACAGAGGAGCAGAAATATTTGCCAGCATGCTTAGAAATAAGTCGAAGTTATTAATTAGATTATAAACAGCAAGCTAAAATTCATGAAATCACAAAAGACTAGACATTGCTCCAATACAATCCAAGTCCATTGCATTAAGAAACAACTTCACTTCAGTAATCAATATTGTTTTCAACACAACTAGAGGTACTATCAGCAGATACAATCTCAAGACCTAAAAAACTGTTTCAACATTTTAGATTGCGGGCACCAGATAGGAAAAAAGGCACTACAGATGTCATCCACTGCTCATCATCTTTTCTTAAAACCATATTTCTTACGTTCATAGAACAGATCTGTTTTGGCACTCCCTAAATTAACAATTTTTGGACACCCATCCCTATCCTTCTCCTGCTGAGTGCACTCTTTGCAGTAGTAGGCATCAGAGATTCCCACTCCTCCGCAAATAACACATCGACCTTGGAAGGATCCATAGTTGCACTCATCACAAACTCGCACAAGTGTGCAAGGACGCACATAGGAGTCGCAGATTACACATTTTCCATCACACTTCTCACAAAGGCGTCCAATAGCAATTCCTGGCTGCTTCCTGCACATAATCAAATCAGGATGATGCTTGGCCATGATCTCTTCAAGATCTTAGAGTTACTGCGTGTACCTGTGACTACCACAATGTAAATGGACGTCAAAGCATGGGGTATATTGCATTTGGTAAAAACGAAAATCACCCTCATATTCATAACAAAAATAAACTATATATTCACAGGGAGAAAACTGACAGCATCAAACAAAACATCCTCTTTCGTTGTTCTGAGATTAACCGGAGAATTTCCACAACTCATATCGGCATATAAAATGCAAACTAAATCAAAAATAAAAAAGCAAAATGAATAAAATTTCAAATGGACATCCTAAAACAATAAACCCCATACCTATATACTCAAGCAGTCATGCTAACTTTTTAGCATCAGCTACAACCAGAAGCAACAGAATACACTCTATGACCTCAAAATACAAAAGCAGATCCAAGCTTTTCCGTTGCAGGAGCTATCAGGCTAGTGAAGCTAGTGCCAGTTTTCAGGTTCACACCTAACTAAACTATCATTCTAATTAAATTGAAGCTAATGTTTGATTCAGGATATGAAGATCGGAACTCTCAGCTTTTCAAGAAAGAAGCTTAAGATGACAAGTGCTAATTTGTGATTCTAAGCTCTAATAGACATCAAAATCCTCTTTTATTATGACAGGTAGCTCGTATGGAAACCCAAAAAATCCAAGCTTATAATTGAAACCAGCGAGTAACAAACCAGCTTATAAAGTAACGAAACCGAGAACACCAAATACTGAAACATCAAGAGTGATACGGAAAACCCATCAAAAGAAGCTTTAGATAAACGAAAAATTAAATGTAAGAACATTGATGAGTAGGAAGACGCGTACCTGCTGGAATCGATTTGAGACTCTCTTGCTTCTCTTTCGGCAGAGAGAGGGAAACCTGGAGAAAGGAGCCTTCGATGGTTTTGCTAGGAGTCTTTCTGGATGGGCTCGTAAGAGAACAATCGAGGCACGACACGAGGTTAGGATTCTAAGAGCCCGTTTGATACGGTATTATGATAGCGGTTTTCTAAAATTATTTTTTTTTATTTTAAAATATATAAAAATAATATATTTTTATTTTTTTAAATTTATTTTTAATATTAACATATTAAAATAATATGAAAATATTAAAAAAATATTTTTAAAAACATTTTAAAACAAAAAAACAAACCAATAACAAAACTCACCGAGTTATCATTGATGTCCACCCATATAATACAATGTGGTATTGTGGTAATGATTTGTCGGCGAGTTTGAAGATACAAACTACTAGTCGTTTCCAATTTGTTAAGAAAGGAACACTAGAGAGTTCAAGGATTCTAGAAATTTGGAAATTGTTAGGTTTTTGTCTTTGCTTGATAAATATTTTTCCTTCTATAAAAAGAATATAATAAATCTTATTACTATAATTTTTCTCTCTCTATCTTCTTGCTAAGGTAATAATGAAAACTGGCATTTTCAAATTAATAACTTCCTTGTAATTTTTTTTTATTAACATGGTTATTTGAATCAATTTGTGTAAATCTTGATTAATTTTACAGGCCTTGAAGTTAACGACCATGTAAATCTCTAACAGTCATTATATTAACAATTATATGACTCGAACCTAAGATTATAAAAAAAACAAACCCTCTAATCTTAAATTTTTATCATCGGATCACCTACTAAATTACTAGATGGTATGTGTGTTTTTAGTATGTGGTATATTAATATTCATTTCGTGTGACAAAAAAAAGTTAAAATCTTCATCTACGTATACAAAATTTAGCAGTACATGAGCCTATGTTTGACCCTTTTTTAGCTCTGATTAATCTATTTATATTCGCTTAAAAAACAAATTATTTTCTTCATGCCTGTGTTCCTCTCATCTGTAAACTGTATTAGCGACTAATGATGCATTCCTCCTATAATTTTTGCTTGTTTTCACACTCCAGTCATGAAGTGTCTCCCATTTATATGGAACAATCTCCTCATCCCTATTTGTCATTATAACTTGCCCTTGTTTTCTAAAAAAGCAAACAATATATACACAAATCAATGCAGGAAATTCAACAAAGTGATCTTGTGATTGTGGATTGTTGCGGGCACTATGTGAGAAGCTACAAAATGATGCTAAACACCTTGGATTAGAGATAAACCATCTGGAAGATTTGCTGGTTAGTAAATTGCACCTGGAGAAAAGGATAAACGAAAAGGGCATCTGCTGTACTGTCCTTGCTTTAGATTCTGGGCACTCTATAGCTATGCTTACAGAGTAAATTCTGGACGATGGAGAGAAAGAAGAAGGCACTGATTCTAATCACCTGTGGTTTGCAGAAATTGAAGAGGACAGAACAATGAAATCAGAATAGCTTGTCGACGGCCATGTTGAATGGACGAGTGATTAACTGGACATTATACTATAAACCAAACCTTAAAAATCATTGCTTTGGTCATTGGTTGGCTTCGAATTTGAAGCTCGACTGCAGAATGTTACCTCATGTTTTACAATTCAAATACGAACCAAATTAATCACGAATAAGATTCTTAAAAAAACATTCATCTTATGTTAGCCAGCAGAAGATCTCTTGGATATGAAAGTCGGCACAGGTAAGTAGTTTGGCCCTGAAATCAGTGTTAGTCCTGCTGCCTAGAGTACTCACTATTCCTCCACCACAGGATATGGAATTGTTCTACAGCAACTTTTTAATAACTGAATGGACAAGCATCAGCAAACCTCTATTATCATCAGGTACCTCAACGATTACTTTGGGAGACTGTAAAGCTAAAGCGTGTCTTCACCTCAACAATAAGAAAATCAAATTTTCAACATCGGATATCTCGATTCATCTAGCCACTTCTAAGGACTTCCCTTCAAACAACCGAGAAAACGAGGAGCAGGTAAAATATATGAAAGCTTCCAACAGTTTGTAGCCAAAACTAAATTCACATCTCACACAATCCAAGTTCATTAGACCATAAAACACTGGGTTTGAAGCAGTCAGACAATAAAAGGAGGAGAATACTGGACATTGTTATGGTACAACCCAAGTCCATTAGATCAATAGCGTTTCACAATGACTGGCAGTGACATTTGGGCTCGCCGAATTCTGGTGAACAATGGCAGAAAAAAAACACTACAGGTGAAACTCATTGCTTATCATCTTTTCTTAAAACCATATTTCTTGCGTTCATAGAACAGATCCGTCTTGGCACTCCCTAAATTGACGATCTTGGGACATCCATCCCTATCTTTCTCCAACTGGGTGCACTCTTTGCAATAGTAAGCATCGGAGATTCCCACTCCTCCACAAATAACACATCGACCTTGGAAGGATCCATAATTGCACTCATCACAGATTCGCACAAGCGTGCAGGGGCGCACATAGGAGTCGCAGATTACACATTTCCCATCATCCTTTTCACAGAGTCGTCCAATGGCAATTCCAGGTTGCTTCCTGCACATAATCAAATCAGGATGATGCTTTGCCATGTTGCTTTCCACAAAGCCCTGGTTCCCTCCACACCTATAACCAGCCAAAAGAAAAAAAAAAATACAACACACTGAGAGCATTGAAAAAACCTTGTCATTTACGATATTGCAAGAAACTATTCATCACGACTAAGAGCAAACCAACTCCTAAGATGTTTCTGAGATAAACTAAGACTTTTTTATTGAAACATAATAAAAGAGCATGACGACTTCCCACTTTACATGCATCAAGTTTAGAAAATGCCCATCCTTGTGTGAATATTTTAGTGTAAGATTTGATCCAAAATGATATTGACTTTCCAGTTTTCCAATTCCATAACAACCAAATAAAAAAAAAATTAAAAGGCGGAATCAAAAGTTAAGCAATCCAAGAGCCTAAAACACACAGAAAAGAAAACAATGAAAACGAATGATAAATTAAGGGTGAGAAAGAGGGGTTGACCTGACCTTAGCTGTTGAATGAAATTGCAGACTTGGGTTCGGCAGATTGGAAAAAAGAGAAGAACGGACTCTACATGTATATATGTAAATTATTAAATAAACGTATAGGCTTATACGAGAACAAAAGTCAGAGACGTTTCAAGAATCCAGTCCATTAGCACGGACATGCAGGCTTGTCCTAATATTGGGCTATCAATACATCTGAGCCCATACTCACAGCTCACTCACGGTCACGGTTCCAAAATCTTATCTCGAGAGTCAGGATTCGGATTGCAATTCCAATTCCAAGTCCCAGTTTCTCGGTCTTCTGACCTTTGTGCTACTGCTACTCCAAGTCTCATTCCTTCACTTCAAGATATCGAACAGTGTTGTTTAACCTCTTCACCTTCAGATCAAACACTCGAATGGTTTGCTTTTTCAGAAACTATCCAAGTCAGAAATTTGTCGATGCC
>Ga0325402_1006301_pt1 | contig 11206 bp, 9 predicted proteins | sample PopdelMetagenome_22_FD_207212 | JGI IMG/M metagenome (GOLD analysis project Ga0325402, IMG submission 207212) | Populus deltoides microbial communities from Bellville, Georgia, United States - Xylem-PdKOR-R3 | ecosystem: Host-associated > Plants > Phyllosphere > Stem > Wood/Secondary xylem...
GGGGGGCGCCCCCAATCAACTTTCGATTCTTAAAATATGACAATACTAAGATTAAAATAAATGGATCATCTTAAAACTAACAACATACAAGAAATTATCTAGTTCATGCTCAAATAATACAAATCTTACATGTCCTATGAAAGTCAAGAACAAAAATAGCAAATGGTGGGGGTCATAGATGATGCCTGTTGATGCTTTTGGCTGTTGGACTATTGCTGAAAGGAGTTTGTCTAATTGTGAAAGGGAAATAAAACCATATCCTGAAGGGAGCTGAATTCCTTCCATTTGGAAGATATGTTTTCTGTTAACAAGGTGAAACCAAGTGATATATTCCTTGGAAGTGTGGTTTAAACAGATGTAATTTGCCACTTGAAACTTTTAATTAGGTGAGAGAGCTCCCACAAACTAACGTGGTAAAAGTTTCCATATAATTTCCATCCTACTTTGCTATGATGTTTCATTAGGTTTATTGCTTTGGGTTTTTTTTTACATTAAATATTGTATAAATTGCCAGAGATCATGTTGAAAGAGCGACCTTTCTTGACTATATTTTCTACTCTTTTTTTTGCAGCTTGCATTCTCATCCACACCTCTTTTCGAGCCATCTGTCATTCCATTGCTTCTTGAGAAACTTTCTTCCTCCCTATCATCCGCAAAGGTCAGTTCTGTTTAACTTAAGCTAGATTTTAGCAATTGATGATTATGCAGATAGGCTTACTCGTATGCTAGCTGAACATGATTTTGGAATGTTAAGGTCCACTGCTTAGTCAAAATACGTGATTTTCCATCTCCATCTTCTGTTTTTCCTTTTCAATGCAAAACTAGAAAATGTTTTCATTTTGTTAAAATAGAATGTTTTTTTCAAATTGTAAAATATTAACAGGAGGCACAAAGTTGATTCATAATGTGGAGGGTCCTTTGGAAAAAAAGGAAAAAACATATAAATGAAAGCCTTGTTGATATTTCTTTGTTCTCCATGTGGTAAACACGAGCAAATAAGGTTGGTTTTTGTGAGGGAAGTGTTGAAAACAACTTTGATAGTGCTCTCGTAAACCCAATATAAACTTGGAAAACTGCAAATCAAGATTTGGAGTTTTGTGTTTTAAAATAATATTTGAATAATAAACTCCAATTCTTACTTCTCCATAACTTTCCAAAAAGGTTCTTGTTTTTGAAATCTGTAGAATGCATAAATGTGCATTCTGTTTATGTGTTTCCAGGTTGATTCTTTAAAGTACCTTAGCTATTGCACATCAAAGTATGGAGCAGAAAGAATTGCAAAACATGCTGGAGTTATTTGGTCTTCACTGAAAGATGCAATATTTACTTCAGGACAATCATTTGTGTTATCCCTTACCCCAGAATCCCTAGGTGGTCTAGGCTGTCAGGAGAATGAAATAGCAGCTGAAGCACTGGCTCTGCTGGAAAAGGTTGTTATCCAAAATAATGATTTGTTCTCAAGTATGATTGTTGGTGATGAAGAAATAAATATGGTTTTGAATTCCATCACTGGCTGCCAGAGTTACAATGAAATTCCCTTGCAAAGCACACAGAAACTGTATTCAGTCGGTCGTATCCTTTATGTTTCTGTGAAGGCATCTGTTGCTTCCTGCAGTAGAATTTTTCAATATTTCTTCTCCTGCTTGATGGAGAGCATGGGGCTTCCAGTTGTGAATGGATCTGGGACTTGCTCTTTTAATGATGACTGCATAATCTCCAAAAGACCTAATCACGGATCTCTTTATCTCTGTGTTGAACTTCTTGGAGCATGCAGAGATTTGGTCATCAGTTCCGGTGATCTTGCATCACAATGTGTTTCTGCAAATGAGACATGGTGCTGCTTGCTTCAGAGATTTTCTACCTCTTTAAGCAAGATTTTCAGTTCAACCCTGGCAACAAGTACAGACAAGCCTGCTCATGACGCGGATGTGTATCTTGGAGGTAAATGCTTTGGTTTGCAGTGCTGTTGAGGTGGTCATTGTTCCCATTTCTTTTTCTATTTTAAATTGCAAGTTTTTGGATATTTCTCAATAAGCTTGCCTTGGGTTGTCTACCAACTCGAGTAATTGATTCTAGGTTCAGAACCAATGGAGATCTGACATTTAGGTTACCTAGATCTGGGTACAAGGAGTTGGTTTTGATATCCAAACCTAGTTTTAGAGTAGGAAGATTTTTCCTACTCGTGGGTCTGCCTGATGCACCTGGACATGCATCATGTGTCCAATGTGCCACCTACCATTAATAGCCTGCTCATTTCCAGGAAGGAAAACATGCTTGCAGTACCTGTGCTGGAAACAAATAGAAAACGTACTTTTTTTTTTTGGGTTTTATGAGATGTAAATGTGGACATATTACAACTCCTGGAAACATATGCAGTGGTATTATAAGTCAAGGAATATAAGTCTGATATATGGTGCTAAAACTAAAGCACCATTGAGGTTTTAAGAAAAATAGTTGTTTTCAGTCTTTGCCTCCCATTAGTTGTCAAGGAATATAACTCTGATATATGTTCCTAGATGAAGCACCGATCAGCCTTTTCCTTCCATTAGTTGCTGTTTGGACTCCCAGCATAATTTGTTGACTAGTTACAGGAACTCAAACATAAAAAATTCTGATTGCATGCTTTTCTATTTTGTAATTGATGTGCAGTGAAGGGTTTGCAAATTCTAGCTACATTCCCTGGAGGCTATTTACTAGTATCAAAATCTACTTGTGAAAGTATTTTGATGACCTTTGTATCTATTATCACTGTTGATTTCAACAAGACATTGTTGTGGAAACTGTCGGTGAAGGCACTGGTTCAGATTGGCTTGTTTATTCATGGTAGTAACGAGTCTGAGAAGTCAATGAGCTATATGGATATTGTTGTTCAGAAGATTGTTTCAATGATATCATCTGATAATCATGATATACCATTTCAACTCCAACTGGAAGCCGTCTCTGACATTGGCACAAGTGGGCTTCAATATATGCTGAAAATTGTTACTGGATTGCAAGAAGTTATATGTGCCAATCTAGCTGAGGTTTATGTACGTATGTTCAACAATCTCTAAACACTTTATAAGAGCTCAGGGAATGTCCCCATTGAAAGAACATGATACTTGGACACCCATGCACCGTCTTATTTTTTTCTTTTTGTGTGCGCTTAAATGTCGAAAAAAAATGTCTCTTCTAAATTCAGTGAGTGATTTCCATAGATTGCATTACAATTGTGCCTACTCTAGCACTGGGGACATTTCACCGAGTTCTTCTGTTAGTTTTAGTTTTTTCCTCCCTACAATCTGATTTTCGTATCTGGACCTATAGATCTGATGGTACAAGTTTCTGTTGTGCTTCCATAGGTTCAAGGAAATGTGAAATCAGCAAAGGTCATAATTCATCTTTTGGAATGTTATTCAAATGAGTTGCTTCCATGGTACAGCATCTCTACCTTGACCATCCCTATCCTGTTTTGCTAAATTCATTATCTGTGTTTGTATCCTCTCAAACTACAATCTGTTACAAGTATTCCTAGTAGTGACTTGACAATATTGGCATGGCCCATTACATCACACCTTTGTGCATGCAAGTTTACAAATGAAAGATGCTATAAGCATTTAAATAAGTAGTTCTTTTTTTCTATTTTGTTTCAATCAATTCATTGTATTATGAGGTTTGGTTGCTTTTTCACATAAGAGGCACCTTTGATGTAAGGAGGTGGAATACTTACCTACAATTAACTATCCTCTTTCCTTTTTGTGTGCTTATAGCAAAGATGTTTCCCCTTTTGAGACTTCATTTCTTTTTTAAGGGGTGGGTTGCACAGGGGTTTGGTTAGCAATGGGGTGGGGGGTGGGTGGGGTGGGGTTATTTGCTGTCCTCTTTTTCCTGTTGATGTAGATTTTTTTTGGAATGGTCTCAGGATTCAGAAATATGAAGTTTTCGATGAAGTCTTGCTCCAATTTGTTGTCAGCATATGGAACCAAATAGAAAATTGCATGGCCTTTCCTGATGGGATCTTTGAAAAAGTGAGCATTACTTCTACTTTCAGGAATGTTACTTTCCATTTTAATATGTAGTGGTGCTAAAAAGAAATTTCTGGTGGTGGCTTGCATCAGAGAAGATAGATGTTAGTTTGAGATGCAAAATCTTTTTCTCTGAGAAATGGCTTTAGCATATATTATTTTTGACTTCAGGAGCTTCTTGATGCTACAATGAAAGTGATGAAGCTTGCTGTTGCTTCTTGTTCAGTGGAAAGCCAGAACATAATAATTGATAAAGCTTATACTGTACTCTCATCCAGCACTTTCTTATCAACGAAGGATTCCTTGTCCTCTCTTCAAGCTCAACTAGAAGAGTTAGAAGATACTCAAGAAACGGACAAATTTTCCAGTAGAGATGAGTGGATTCATTCTTTATTTACATCAGTAATTATAGCACTTCATCCTCAAACACGCATTCCGAATATAAGAACAGTACTGCATTTTCTCATGATTGTGTTCCTTAAGGGCTATGTTACGGCTGCTCAGGCGTTAGGTTCTCTAGTTAACAAATTGGATCTAAAGACTAGTGGAACAGAGTATTCAGGTGGTTGTACCTTTGAAGAAGCAATGGATATAATCTTCGGTAAAAATTTAGGTTGTTCTGACCATGTTCCTGCTGGGAGATCTGGTATCACAGGCTATTGGAGTGAGACAGGTCTCACTAACTTATGCCTTGGTGCTGCAAACAGTGGTTTGCTTAAAATTCATTCCATTGTTGGGCTGGCATGGATCGGGAAAGGTTTGCTTATGCGTGGACACGAAAAGGTTAAAGACATAACTATAGTTTTTTTAGAGTGCCTGCAATCAAATGGCAGAATGGGTGCCTTGCCATTGGAAGAAAATAATTGCAACTGGGATATGCGCTTGTCTGCAATGAAATGTGCAGCAGACGCATTTCAGGTTCTCATGAGTGATTCTGAGCTTTGCTTAAACCGCAAATTTCATGCAATAATACGACCACTCTATAAGCAACGATTTTTCTCCACCATAATGCCCATTCTGCAGTCTTTGATAATTCAGTCTGACTCATTACTCTCAAGGTAAACTTCTCAAAACTAATTGCAGATTGCTTGTTTCCCTCACTTCTCTTGTTGATCCTGTACTCCTTTAGATGTTGATGGATTTTTCTTGACAACTAATAAGCAGAACCCACTATAATATACTTTTGGTTTTATTTTGTTGTTCTATTAGTATTGATTTGTTGACTCGGTTCATCAAAAAGTTCCAGATAAATGCCAGATCATTCCAGAAAAAATGACGTGTCAAGGATTGGTCACTAATTTTGTTTCACTTCAAGAGTTTTGAGTAACACTGCCAATTTTACAATTTACATTCAACTGTCTATTATATGGTTCATATGATATTTTACTTGCAGACATCAGCTGCATGGCTAGTCAAATTGATCTAGGAACTTTTGCAATATTCTTTTTTATGTTTTTTGCAATTTTTATTATTATCTATGCATATGTTTAAAAGCTGTCATGACTTGTTAGAATTTAGTCTGTTTTATGCCAGAAATAATACTGTGTTGTTAAATCATACTTGTTTTTCCTGTGGTGTCCATTTGTTACGGTTATTTATTAGAAATATTGAGAATAGAAAAGATTAGTCATGCTCCATCAGTGGGAAATAAAAAAGGATTAGTCCTGTTGCTGGGAGGTCCAAGAAGTTGCAAGGAAAAGATTTGAGCAGTTGCAAATTGTAACATCGCACACCATGATGAAAATTATCTGCTATAGTAAGCCAAATAAAACCTGTAAATCTGGGTCTCTTGCTTGAGCATCCATGAGTTATAGTAGAAGTTAGTTTTGCAGATGAATCCCAAGTGACATGATTGATGTAATAGCATGATGGTCCAAAATAGATGGTTATGAATGATTGGGCAGTATCTTGATTCCTTGAGGAGTTCAGATCCTCGAGAACTGTCTATAGACCAAGTTCATTTGGGATGTTTGGTCCATTTCTTGATTCATGATGCAAGTTCTGTGATTTCAGATCTATGCTGTATCGGGCTTTTGCAAATGTTGTAATTGGCACCCCATTGATTGTTATCTTGAATGATGCAAAAAAGGTTAGTTTGATATCTTAGTCTTCCAGTATATTTGGTTCACATCTAGCAAGCATGCTTACTAGTAAACTGAAGTATTCCATTTTCCAGTTAATTCCAATGGTGCTGGATAGCTTAAAGTTGTTGAGCAAGGATGTTTTGGATAAAGATATAATGTACAGCCTTCTGCTAGTTCTGTCAGGCATTTTGACAGATAAAAATGGTAAGACTCTCTGTATGTCAACATAATTATCTTTAATTTTAAAGGGGTGTATAATTTTTCTAACCCTTTGGTAAAGGAAATAATTGAAGTGACTCTCTGACCTTAACTGCATTGTGGTTGTGCATATCAATTTATGTGTACTCCATTCAAATTGGAACTATTCTTCCAGGTCCTTAATTCTTAAAATTTCTTCTTGGGGCTTTGTGAGTGATCTCTCTGCCTAGTTGCTACTCCTGTAAGATTGTACATGTCATGGTGGTTGTGGGGCAGTTTTACCGGTACTTCAGTGAATGTTTCACTACTGTTCGTTTTTCTTTGGGTCATGGTGCAATTATTGCTGTGCTGGGATTTTGAAGCAAGAGATTTGATAAATGCTTAGGCCTGTTGTTGGTTGTGTTTCCTGTAAATTACTTGAACATAATTCATGTCTTTCCTCTCCATATTAATATATTAATTAGTGCAAATCTGGAAATTTTCTTTCTTTATATATACTCATATGGGTACATACATATATATCACTGGGTATGCTTTTCTGAGTCATTTTACTTGCAAGGATTATCTGGATACTAGTCACTTGCAAGCTTCTGAGAATCGACTGTTTAGCAGTTATTAATCACGTTTAAGCTCCCAAAGCATTTACATTAAGGGCCTTTATTGTTAAGCATTTGGAATTCTTCTTGAGCTCTCTTTGTAAATCCTTGTTATTGCATATTGTCTTTAATCCATGAAAGATGAACCAAAACTGTTTTCCCAACTAGTGGAAAATGCAAGTTGTCTCCTTTTATGCACAAATTGTCAAATAGGGACTATCAGGTTATGATTTATGTGTAAATTGAGTCTCCGTTACGGTTATAATCTCTTTTATGCTTGCACATGCAGGACAAGAAGGCGTAATAGAGAATGCTCATATTATCATCAATTACCTCATTGGGTTTGTCACCTACCCTCATACGATGGTAACAGCTTTCCTTTCCTCAAAAGAAATTCTAATTTTCTGCTAATTTGTGCCCTAATGTGCATTTTTGGATGTGAATTCAAATTAAAAGTCCGTTTGCCTACTTCAACATCTAGTCTACTTATTTATTTCCTGCCTTTCTGTCATAAATTTCTGATCGTTGCTATCAAAACCCACAATTAAGATACTTGGATTCTTCTGCTAACGTTCTCAGCTTGTCCGAGAGACAACAATTCAATGTCTCGTTGCCATGTCAGAGTTGCCTCACACAAGGATTTACCCCATGCGAATCCAGGTTTGTTAAACTTTTGAGTCAAACAAATTCAGTAGGTTTATTTCAAATTTTCATCCTTGAGCTTCCCGCTCAACTTAGTGGGTGGAGTCATCAGCTAATATGCTCCTAGCAGGAGGGAGGAAGTCATGATAATTATGACGTTGGCCTCTTTGCTGTATACCAATTTATGATGAGGCTTCCGCGATGCAGCTTCTTTCTCCATTGTCCATGCCTGAATTTCTAAATTTGTATTCTCATAATTTTCAGGTGTTGCAAGCTGTATCAAAAGCTCTTGATGATCCAAAGAGGGCTGTTCGTCAAGAAGCTGTTAGATGTCGGCAAGCGTGGTCAGTGATTTAGATATATACTGCTGTAGGTTGAAACGATGTATCTACATGTGCACGTTCTTGCTTGCACAAGTCGATTTCAAAGGGGGGATTAATTACATCGTAATTGGTTCCTCTGCCAACATAGGGCATCAAATGCATCAATCCCAAAGCTTCCTTGGCAAAATGAATCTGTTGACATGATTGTTTTTATTATCATGTCTCTTTGTAAATGTCTTGCACACTGAAAAAAATGCTTGATATGTTTTTCCCAATTATGATGGACATGGAAGTTGACCATAAATATATAAAATAGGTAAGTATATGCCTCTCCCTGCCCATCAGATTGCATGGATTTCAGTTGCTTCTGCTGCCATTTGACATGTTGCGCTTGTATCATGATTACGTAATTACCAATTTCGTATGCTTCTATGAAAATTCCTATTTTTTGCCATTACATCGTGTTTAGTTGATGACTTGTCTTCCCGTTATTTAGGTTTAGTTTATATACAGAGATATACTAGTTAGTAGTTGTTACATGTCCTGTGCTTTATTGCATATCGGATCAAATTTATTTCGACGCAAAAAATTAAATTAAGAAAGAAAAATTGAAGGTCATGGTGAAATCACTTTAGCATAAGACACAAGACAAAGATCTCTATTCACTAAAATAGCGTAATAGGGATGATAATTTAATTTGAAATTGATTAATACTAACCAGACATGAATGAGTGAATGTTTTTTTTAACTTAATAGATAAGGGGTAGGGTATGAATATTATTAAATCTTATATGAAATTTACCATAATATAACTAAAAATGCATAAAATTTTTTGTTAGAATATTTAGAACTAGCTTGGCAGTGTGGTTACGGTTGATTTTCAAATAACTTTTCATACTGAAATGCATGTCAATGGTTTTTATTTTTTAAAAATTATTTTTGACATCAGCATATCAAAACGATCCAAAATATAAAAAAACATATTAAATTTTAGCAAAAATTTTTTTTTTTGAATTTTTTGGTTTTTTAATACAATATACTTTAATATCGACATAAAACACGTGAATAATATTTATTGTTTAGTATATACACACACACACTTCAAATATATATTAACTATTTTATTTTTTATTGATTAATAAATAATAGTAGATAATGAATATTTATTAGATACTCGATGGATAATTTATGAATATTTAAATTTCTTACCTGATGGATAAAAAGTAGTATAAATATCAAGAAATCTATCATGCGGATACCCATTATCATCCATAAGTGTAATTACTCTTTCTAGCTTCTAACAATAAAAACTTAGGCTTGTTTTTAGGGGTAATTTGGTTTTTTTTAAAATTAACCAATGTCATTGTGTTATTAATCGAGGATGGTTTACACCTTTCAAATGCATAGTAAAATGATTTTATTATTTTTAAAAGCAAAATTTGTTAAAAGGGTTGATTTTAATTTGGTCTTTTCACTTTTTTAGCATAGTATAAAGACTTGAAACCTTAAAAATAAAAATAAAAAAGTTACAGTTGAGGGACATTTGTGTCTTTTTAGGTTGGTTTTCCTGTAATTAACAGGTTGGGTTAAGGGTGATTTAGTTCCTCTCTCTCTCTTTTTTAATCAATGAGGATACTAATAAAAAAGGTTGTTGCCACATGCTAGTGAGTGAGTGGCGCATGCAATGCTATTCTATGTCCTAACACTACCTTCCAGGGCAGTGTTTAAAGCGGCTTGTCATAGTTTTTTCAATGATGTTGTGTAAGTGGGCGAAGGAGGAGTGGTTGGGCTCTGATGATTTTTTTTTCCTCTCGTTTCTCTTTCTCCTTATCAAAATATAAAGGTGTTCTTTTATTTTTTTTTAATCCAAATTTATCATTATTTTAATTGCTATATGTTTTTTATATATGGATTTTTTCTTCGATTTTGTCCCTCATCATTTGATTTTATTTAATTCTTATATCAAACTTGGTCTCATTTTTTTATTGTTTTTTGTTTTTTCTTTTCCTAATTGATTTTTTTCAATTTAATTTTTTAACATTTCATTTCAAATTATTTTTATATCAGATTTAATCCATTTTTTATTGTTATTTCTTTTGTTTTGGAGCCATTTTTTATTGTATTTTTTTCAAATTTATCCCTAACCATTTTGTTGATTTATAATTTTTCTTTGTTCTTTTTTAGAGTTTGTCTTTTATGGGGTTGATCCTGGTCTCATGACCAGAGTCACGAGTTTTGAAAGTTAACATGAGTTGACTTCAATCTTTTTTTCATTTTTTTTTATTAATTTTTTTTTCTAGTTTTCCCGTTGAGCATTGAGTTGTTTGATAATTGAAATTTATAGTTTTATTCGGTTTGTTTTTGATGGAGTTACCCCGATATCACAACCATATCATAGATTTTGCATGCTTAACATGGATGGGTTTGGGTTTTTTTTTATACTTTTTTTTACGTTGTTAAGATTTTTTGTCGTTTTATTTATTGACTTGTTTTTTTATTCATATTATTTAAATTAGATGAATTTATTAAACCTCAGTCGAGTACATGACCCGAATCTCAGATTTTGTTTTGCTTTTTTATAAACACTTGCGTCACTTTAGCATCCTTCTTTGCATTTGAAAATTTTTGAGGTGGCTTGCAACATAGCGCGAGCCCTCTATCTAGTATTTTTTAAAGCGTATGTTTAATAAAATTAATAAAGGCTTGTGTTAATAAATATCAATATTATCATAATGTTATTTAAAAAAGAAACAACTTAAATCATGTGGTTTAAATTGTGTGAGAGTTGAATTAAAGTAACCTGATTAATTTGATAGGTTAAAGTATGACCTTGTTGACTTGGTCAAGACCTAGTTTAATTAAAAAAAAAATGGTATACACTGTTGTTTTATTTTATTTTTATAAATATTAACTTAGATGATATTTTGGGTGGACTCATGCGTCGCGCATACACACGCGGCGTTGCGACATCAGGATCAAGAAATTGTCACTTAGTTATTTGATTCAGGGTCACTAGGAGACTCGAATAGACTAGTCTTATCTAAAATTTCAAGGTAAGAAATTCATTGTGGCAAGGAAATGTATTAGCACCAGTGTTTTAAAACCCGGACCGGCCCGACGGGTCGACCCGGGACCCGGGCCACCCGGTAAAACCCGGATGAGACCTGGTCTATTTTTTTTTTAGACTGATTGATGTTAAACGACGTCGTTTTGGCCTTTCTTTTAAAGGCCAAAACGACGAAGAACAATGAAGCAGAATTGGGCATTTTGATTACAGAGCAAACCTAATTAACAAACAAATCAATTTCAATCGATGAGCTGAGGAGCAGAGGAGAGCAGAAGACCGAAGACGTCTTGAT
>Ga0325402_1006304_pt1 | contig 11202 bp, 5 predicted proteins | sample PopdelMetagenome_22_FD_207212 | JGI IMG/M metagenome (GOLD analysis project Ga0325402, IMG submission 207212) | Populus deltoides microbial communities from Bellville, Georgia, United States - Xylem-PdKOR-R3 | ecosystem: Host-associated > Plants > Phyllosphere > Stem > Wood/Secondary xylem...
GGTGTATATGTATAAGAAGAGGTTTCCTGAATGTAAAAAATCTAAGTCGATGCTAAGAGGAAATGGAAGATAGACAATTCCAAATCCTTGAAAAAATTAATGATAATGTATATATAGTAGATTTACCAAGTGAGTATGGTGTTAGTGTTATTTTTAATCTACCATGTGAATTAACCAAGTTTCGTGGCATCTTCAATACTTTTTATTTGCATCTCGATTATAGACGTTGGGTCAAGGTTGGTTACTTATTAACTTGGCACCTATAGGTTATTGTTTTGTCATGCTTAATTCTAAACTTGATTTTAGTTTTTTTGAAAGCTCTTTTAAAAAATGTCTTACTTAATTATAGGTTTCTGAATTTTTATATTCATGAGGTTTGCATTATCTTCGTAAGGGAAAATTATTCACTCCTCAACCTGAAAAGGTGAAGACAATCAATTTATGCAAGTGGTTTGAAAGACAAGATGTCACAAGAACTTATTCTTCATAACCTTTTTTATATATATTTTTACTAGACTAACCCTTTTATTTCATTCTTTTGGAGAAAACATTCTTTCATGTCTTGTACTTTGTCTTTGTAGAACAAACATTATTATATTTTGATTCTTGTGTCGAGGGTTTCCTTTCTTGGGGAAGGACGGCACATGTAGCATTTTCCTAGGATAGCTATAGAAACCTCTATTCAATTGGTATTAAAGGATGTGACTGGGAGCTCCTAGAAGATAAGGAAACTGTGCACCTCTTTTGGGTTCTTTTTATATGTATGGGGTTAATATGTGATCGACTCTCTTTAGATCATTGTTCCCACTGTTTATGAAAATATAGATGAGATTGTCTCACCACACTCATTTTCCTTACCCTGAATATAATTCTTCATCACTTGCTTGACTTTCAAAATATTGCTTTCATGGAGACACAGAGCTCTTCATAGGACCGAGTCATCAACCCTGTTGATCAGGGCTTTAGTAGCAACAAACTCCAGTGAGCCATCTACCTTTAATATTTTTTTCATTGAACCTGATGAGATAAGCCTCAGTGCTCTCATGCTCTCTTCGAGAGATAGCAAATGGTTTTGCGGAGATCTTTTTTACTAAGATTCTTTTGGAGAACCGAGTTATAAGCTTCATGTAGAGGTCCTCATATTTGAGGATGGAGCCTAGGTCAAAGTTATGATACCAAGTTCGAGCTAACCCCCTCAACATTGTGGGTAGAATTTTGTGCATGGTGTTGGTATCCTGCATGATTCGCTAAAGGCCTCCACTTACATTTTGCTAACTGGTCAGTTAAACCATTGTAGCCATCTAAATTAATACTAGAAGAAGATAAAGTCTCAAGGAGATAAATATTCAAGACATGACTTGCTAGTGAAGAAGCCTTTACCCGGTAAGGGCTGTACACTCAGCTTCAAGAGTTCAGACGACAATGGACTTGACCTTTACTCGGCACCGCTTTCTGTCGAGGCTACCTGAGCAAGCACTCGAATGGTAGCAGTCCTATGCTTTTCCTTTGTTGCGCCTTCAGTGTTTGTGGAGGCCGCGACAACGCTCCCTTAGGCTTGCTACCGCGCCTTTTTGTCTTAACCTTGATTTAAGACCTGAAACATCGACCTTTTGATTTTTATTTCTTAACCTTCTACGATTCAGAAATTCGCCTCTAGCCTCACTGCAACTCAGAAATTTGCAGCTCTAAGAAGTTGAAAACACAATTCAAAAGTACAAACAAGTTGCATACCTTTTTATCAATACATGATGTCATGATCTAAAAAGTCAATTTCTTTAGAATTGAAAACACAATTCAAAAGCACAAGCAAAGAAGTTGCATGCATTCCTTCTTTATCAATATGTGGTGTCATGATCTAAAAGGTCAATTTCTATACAATCCAGCATATAATTCCAGTGCTTAGCCACAAATTATTTGCTTTAAACAACAGGAAACAAGATAAACTGGCAAAGGGAAAAGAGAAGACAAAAGAATAACGAACAAAAAGAACAGCAAGAATAATAATTAGAAGATGCTATTTTGCAGATAGCAAGCTACTTCCCAAACAGCTGCCGACGCCTACTTGGTTTGGTGCGTAAACCAGCTGCCTCACTAATCACAATCTCATTAACTAAGTCCTTGAAGACCAAACGCTCAACATCTAACACTATGCCAGAAATCTCACTCTGAAAATCTATCCAGCTCTCTGACCGATGCATCACATCATCCCACAAAAAGCTTTTCAAACCATCCTCCTCATCCTCTAAGCTGCATTCTGATTTCTTGATTTGAAGTTGTTCCATATCCGAACATAATTCTTTCAGAAGCTTTTGAGCACTGAGCGCCTTCTTTGCCAGCTTATCAGACTTCAACCAAGGCTCAGGAGAGGGCCCCATTGAAGCCAACTTTTTGACAAGAATTTCATTAACAGCATCAAATATGAGCTTCCTATGAAACTTCTCCAGGTTTGGTTTTGAATGGAAAGACTTTCCAGGGCTACATTCTTCTTTTGAAACTGAATTGCTGGCCTTGGTTTGCTCCAATACCATGAATAACTCTGGGTTAATGGGGTAACCTGATGGGTGGAGTTGAAATGTTGTCAGGCCAGAGCCAAGGTCTCTGAGTAGAAGACCAGAGGCTAACAAAATCTCTGAAATGTATCTGTGGTCTGGATTTGGGTTCTCACAAAGCGATGCTATGTAATCTGTGCTCGCTTCATTGTGAGTGGAGTTCAATCGTCTAAGCTTTTGTACCAAATTTTCAATGTTTTGTAATTTCCTGCGATTGATCTCTGTAGAGAGGACAGAGGTCATGCTGTTAGACAAGTTATCTGCAAGGTTCCACTGATCTTCACTCTGTTGGTCATGGGAATCTTTAGCGCCTTCCCCTGCAATATGAAATAATGTCCCTCGAGATGAGTTAAGCCTTAAAAAATAAAAAAAATAAAGTGACAGTAAAATTGCTCATTGTTTATGCTCTATTCTATCCCTGTTGCTACCACATACTCCATATACTGAAACGGCAAAGTTGACCCTGGGCCAAGTATTGAAACCCAGAATTCTAATAGAATAATGACTCATGGATCAAAAAAAGCTTGCAACTATTTTATCCAACCAATTCTATTTGAACAAGATTATCCAGAGTATATAACAATGACAAAACGTTCTTGTTGTAAGCAAGTCTTTTGGTGTCTGTTGACTGGTAGTTGGGATCAATCAAGATGAACACAGTTACAACTTGACAAGCACAATGACAACCTTGAATAAGATGACAAGGAAGAATTCTGTTTGTGTTCGTTTTTTCTTAGCAACTATCCATTTCATTGTAGTTTCTTTTTTTATTAACAGGTCCAAATAAGTATTTCTTAATCTAGTTGGACCACAATAGATGACACTGTCAACGGCATAACACTCTCCAAAACCTTGATTGCTGACTGCATAATATGATGAACAGAAACTATCTCAATGCATGATAAATTTCCTGAAGTGTGTTGCAAAGAGCATACAGACACAGATGCTACATGGGATATTTAGAAGCTAATAGCAAAACCAGAAAATTCAGAGCCCAAAAAAAAAAAAATTGCATGTAGCAAGTGGAGAATGAATCCCCACAACAACATGGTTTCACCTAATTAGACAGATAAATAGGCAGACAAATTATTTTCATAATTCCTATGTAAAGGTTGTTATAGATGAACTTAATCTAATCCAAACAATATAAAATATCAGGTCATTGCACCTCCAATAACCAATTATAGTTAGTTTCAATTGCAGCAACATCCAATTATAAGTTTTTTATCCAGAGCAGAACTTTACCTTTGAGCATATTTGGTATCTGCTTTACAGGAGATAATGCATCATCTCTATATACCAATGCATCAAGTACAGAGACAGGACTAGGATGCTCTGGTGCAACAAGAAGTTCCTGTGATGTCCTGTCTTCTTCAAACATTGATGTTGATTTCTGAGACGAAGAAAACAAAAGGCGTCAACAATATGATCAGAATAGTTGAGTGACTAGGGAATTTCAAAACAGCTTACTTTCTGTAGTGGGCCAGAAACTAAGCTTCTGGTAGCATTTAGGGTAGGACTCAGGTCACCATAGTTCACAGTAGATAGTTGGGTGCTGGTGACTTCAATTCCCTTCTTTAAGTCAAAAACAGTACCATCAGATTGCAAAGATGTGTCATCTCCTTGGTGACTCGAGTTTCTTGATTCATCACTTATCTGACTAAATTGGTCATCACTCTCTGCAAATTTGGGATATTTTACCCTGTGTTTTCCACCAGGGGAACCTATTTCTGTTGGCTGCCTGTTGGATTGTCTTCTTGGTTTGCCAGTATCAGATGGAGGGGTAGGTGGACGAGATAGCTTCTCTAGGTCAAGTTTCTTCTGTTGGAGTCTCAGGCTCACAGATCCTGAACTCTTTACTGAATGCGTGTAATTTTCTTTTGGCCCTTGTTGGGATCTTGTTGAGGATTGAGTTGATTTTGTATTCTTGACAGCAGTTCTCTTATCACTGGAGCTGGCAGAAGAATCTCTCTTGCTGTTTCTTGGAGATTGATCTTTAGCTGTTCGGCTATTAATGGATCCCTTCTTACTGTCTGCATATCCACTGGTTGGAATTTTATGAAGCCCAGCTGTTGTAATTACTGAGGAAGCAGGAATACCAGATTTCTCAACTAGTTTGGCAGGTTTCATGATGACAATTGGGGATTCATAAGACCTCAAAGTATCAGAACTTTTATTTGTGGGAACACCAACATGATTGTTCTGTTGGTTTAGCAACCTTGGCTTTTGACCAGGACTGCTACATTTTGGTTCCCGAACTCCTTGGGGTACAAAATTCGAAGCCTGCTCTTCTTTACTAGTCTCCAAGAGCCCCTTAGCCTGCATTGCTTCCAGAATCTGTTTAAGAGCTCTGAGATCCTTTCCAGATTGATTGAACTCAAGATCCTTCAATCTCATCTCAATATCACAGTAAACTGAATTGATTGAATTTGATGTCTTCCCAGAAAGTTTTGCGGGCTTGAAAGGCTGTTCCTGAGAACTTCGACTTCCATTCAGCTGCTTCCATGGTGCTGGTTCAATAGGCTGCCTTGAAATGGGTTTCATGACCAAATCAGGATTTTTCCACCGTGGCGATATAGGATCTTTTATTGAGTTTCTGGGGGACTTTGGAATTCGTATTGGTCTGTTTAGATCATTTATTTTCAATGATCTTGAGAAGGAATTATCATGTTCCACAGGAAAGTTCTGGATCAAACCCGGCTGACTATAGCTGTTGTAAGCAGAATCTGGCAATTCTTCCAAGCCCATCAGCTTGGCTACCACGCTAGGAGGACGTTTCTGAGTTTCCCATGATTGCTGTGGATTAAAGATCTCTACATTCGAGTTGCTGCTACTTTGAATATCTTTTGAAAGGTAATTTGATCTTGAATCAGTGTTGGATCCACGCATTGAAATTACTCTACTATCCAGTGAAAGTCTTGGGAGCTCTGTTAGCTTTGGGGTGGACTTAATGGTATCTCGTGATTGAAAAGACAAATGATTGATCTCCTGTCCATCATAAGAAAACCGTGGAGCATCTTTTCGAATTGTATGCCAAGATCCATCTTTTGCTTCATACAATGATCTTGGACGCTCTTTAGTTTCATTATTATACCATGGTGCTTCACGAAGTTTAACAAGAACTCCAAGAGACTCCTTGAGATCAACAGGAGAAGCATTTTGCTTTCCTGTTTTCCCAACTCCATAAGATCCATCAGCATATCTGGAGGCCTGTGATGGCCTTGGGGAATCTTTGTGCTTCACTATATGGCTCATTGCTTCTTCTTTTGCTGTAGTTTTGACTGATAGCCCTCTGGCCTCTCTATACATAGAATCCTTGACAACATCTCGAAGATCAAAAGATTGCCGCCCTGAATGTGCAGAGGTATTTGGCTGAGTTATAACAGGGTCCCTTGAATGAGTTTCAGGGAAAATTATTCTGTCAAAGGAAGATGCTTCTGGTTGAGCTGTTTTATTGCAGTCCAGAGACGACAAGGAAGATGAGCAAGAAGATGAGAAAGATGCTCTTGATGATTCTGTAGAAATTCTTTGCTTCTCAATCAAACTCCTGTTTAAATGACTGTCCTGCAATAAATAGTTCATATCAACTCTGGTATGTAAAGACACAGCTAGTATAGAGCACAGAAACAAGTGTGGGTAGAAAAGCAACAGTGTGAGGACAAGATCAACTCAACAACAATTTTTTAAGGCAAAAAAAAAAAACTTAATGCAGGGTACACATTATTCAACAATCAATGAGATCTCAATTCTACACGGGTTTAGGCAAATAGCTTCCAATTACTGTGGACAATTAATAAAATTTCAAAGAATACTTACAACTGCTGTGTTCTCCCTTTCTGATCTGCCATTTTTGAAGTGGAAATCACCTACATTGTCACAGAAACATTAGCAACAAATTGCATGGTTAAGCTCACAACCAAACGAAAATAACAGAGACAATAATAGTCCATTCATTGTTATCAACCTGGAATTGCAAAAACTGGAAAAACTTCTGAAGGATACGCAAACAACAGATGTGCAATTAATGTTCTTTGAATTCTTACTGAGATGATTTATCAAGTTAGAATTGGTATATATATAAGTTTGTTAAGTTCATGATCATAGGTTAAATCTGTCAGATGAAATGATGATGGCTACAAGAATTTACCTACAACAATAAATGCACACCTAAAAATACAGCTGGAATCAACACCATAGGTGAAGCATTTGCCCATATTTTCAAGTAACCATATACAATTATAAATGTCTTATCTATTCAAATTCACCCCAAATATAAATGGGAAACAATTTGACAAGACAGGTTAGCATTAAAGATCTCGAAGAAATTAACATCCAAAAGACAAACTTCTAGTATCAGATGCATAAATTATTTAGATACACGCGTCTTTTTACTTTTGTCGGTGTAAAAGATCAATATTAGCACGGTTGATGAGTGGAATTGAGAACATATTTTTACCAACCAGTAAAGAAATCAGTTACCTCCCTCTTTTTTTTTTCCTCACCACATGCCACTGGAGAAGATAAAAGATTCTGGTGTCGAGCAATAGATTTTAGCCAATAAAATGAGAATACTTGATTCATGAAATGAATACTTCAAAGCTAAGCTCCATCTAATTATGAGAATTACCTGGAGGAAGCATCTTCGTGTTGAGGCGCCTACCGGTGAGGACCTGGTGACGATCAAATATTTGAAAAATCCCAGTCATGCACCCTATTTGCTTTTGCAAATCTGGATTATCATCTGCTAAGGAATGTAAAAGTTTTGCAGCCATTTCTTCTTCTTCTCCTCAACTAACACGGTCCAACCCTACCACTTTGTAAATTCTGGTCTTCCTTTATCTAAACCACAAAATTGCAAGATTACAAGCCTCTATCTCCAACCAAACTCTCTGAAACTATGGATTCCAGCAAATTCTTGAAAAGCATAAACTATGAGATATCTATAGCCCCCCTTTATTCATTTTGTTTTCTTCCTCTGCATGATGTGCAATATCTAAAGCACAAGCTAAGATTTCATTAACACAACAAACCAAAAGAGAATGGAGCACTTTCCATATAAATGTAAATCCAAATAATGGATTCCCCTTTCCGAAAACAGAAGTTTACCAATAGATCAGATAGAATCCTTCAGCGTATCTGCTGTGTACTAGGCCCCTTAAGAATCTCTTTTACAAACTCGGTGATTTCCAGCTAATTACAGCTCAAGAAAGATAAGCCTGGGCATTTATGAATACCTGGAAAACAAAAATCTGTACTTTACCACCAAAAATCGCAACCCTACGAATTTTACTCTCATAACATCATTGCCCATTTTCCATGAAATCCTCCAAAGTCTGAATATTTTGAAGCAATAGAGGGAAACTACAAAGAAAAAGAATAATCCCAGAAAACAAAAATCAAATATTTCCGTGATGAAACTGAAAGATACCTTATTTAGAGTGGTCTGAGCCTAGCAGGAAGAACAGACTGCCTTGTAATAAAACCAAAAGAAAAGGTCAGGGATCCAATACCCAGTACTCGCTACAATATGTACATACAGCAACAGAAGAATGTAGCAAGGACAGTTATCAGCAGCAGCGCTGCCAATTCCAGTTGGCTTGCCTCGCCTAGCTATAAGAAACTAATTCCAAAGCAAAAAGAAAAAAGAATCCCTCCAGATCCAAGAAGAGAAATACTCTAATCTACTGGTTAGTTTACATTAGAGCATCTCCGATGGGAGTTTTCAAATTGGTAATATGTTTTTTTTAATAATATAAATATATATTTTTACGATGTATTTTAAAATAATAGAATCATTTAGAAGAAGTTAATTATTTTAATATATTTAATATAAAATTATTTTAATAACTATCTATTTAAAAATAATTCAAATAATTTTTTATTATTGAACATTAAAAAATAAAATTAAAATGATAAAAAAGAAAATTAAATAAACTTATAATAGTACAGGTAATTAAATCATGATAATTTTATAAAAAAATAAATAAATTTTAAAAAAATCAAAGGAAAAAAATTAATAAAAAAAATATTGTTGTAATAAATAGTTTTTTTAAGAGAAATAATATTTTATTTAGCATTTTTCTTTAAATATGTAAAATAAATGTTGAACTAAAATAGTATTTTTTTCATTTTTTATTTTTTATTTATCATCTCTAAATGCTCTTAAAAAAAACTCTGCAGAGAACAAATGGAAAGGCAGCCAGAGGTGAGAGGAAGGTTTGTCATATCATAATTTATTTTTATTTATATTTATATTTCTTGAGAGAGAGAGAGAGAGAGAGAGAATGTGATTAATTATGTGAGAGAGATCTGGAAGTGTTTGTGGGGGCAAATGTCCTCTAGGCTCCGTATCACACATCCATGTGAGATGGGAATATGAGTGAGTCCAAAGCTGTCCATGTGGACATGTGATTCTGTCAGGACATTGCAGGAAAGGCAGTTAGTTATCTTGCTCTTTTCTCCGCAAAGTCCCAGTGCCCTTTCCAAGTCTTTTTTAAATTCTCATTTCTGCCCCTCTCAAAACTCACATATATATATATATATATAGACACACACACACACCATGCCCATGCTTGATTATATTGTCCATCCATTTTACTTTTATTTTTCTGAAGACCCTTGAGAAGACACTTTTACTTCCTACTTTACCGGTTGTTAAAAGTACTTGAAATGACCTTCTTCTTTTTTTTTTACTGTTGAACGTGCAGGTGTCCACGGCCACATTAAGTGTAAGGGTGTATGTTTTATAGGTAATCATTTGATTATGTACTATATTAATTTTGTTTATATAAATATATTTAATTTTAATAAAATAATTATTTTTTAATATTTAATTAATAAATTTAAAGTAATATAAAGTTATTAGGATAAAAATATTTTATAAAAAGTTTATAAAATTATTATAATTATAAAATTCTTATTGTATCTAAGTATTATTCATGAATATTCATGGTCATTACTCTATTAAGACTTAACATTAATTAGAGTTATTAAAACTTATACATATTATTTTTTTAATGAAAATAAGCAATTATTCTTATAATCTTAGGTACGGGGAATGTTTAGAACTAATATGTTAGTAATTGTCAGATGACATGTATACTAAACTGATCCATATGAAAAATCTATAAAGAGATATCATTTGTGTATATGAAAAAGCTTACATAATAATTATGTAAATGATTCTTAAACTTGAAATCACTAAATTACCTTATATAGGGAATGTTATGCTAATTTAATATGTCATGTAGTCAATCGGGTGATTACACATGATATTATTATATTCATATAAATACATATTTATTATTAATAAATGCTTAATTTGTCTTTAATATTCATATATTATTATATTAATAAACCAAACATTTGATTTATAAATCTAGAGTAAAGATAAAGCACATAGAACAAAAATATTTGGCAAAGAAAATTATAAAGTTGTTATAATTATAGAATTCATATTGCATCAAAGCAATGTTCATAAAATGTTTTTGGTTGATGCTTTTTTAAATTTTAAATATTTATTAGAGTTGTAAAGACTAGTACATATCATGTTCTTTTCTTTATGAAAAAAAAGCGATTGTTTTCATAAGTTAAGGTATAAGAGATACTTAGAGATATAGATGTTTGTCATAAGATATGTACACTGAACTGACTCAGATTAGAACTTCATATGGAGAGATCATTTATGTATATAGAAAGGCTCATGTGATGATTGTGTAAGTGATCCTTAGACTTGAGATCACCAAGTTATCTTATATATAGAATATTATACTTTCATTATGTTACATGTTATCTTAATCGAGGTGATGAAGGGACAGACATTAGATACAACATGAATTATATGAAGGTACTTGAGTAATAAAGAGATGATTCATCATCTGAAATAAAGAAAATATTCCTTATGTTCTCAAACATTATTGATTGAAATATCCTTAGTTAAGGTGAAATGAGATTTGAAAAGAGTTTCAAATTTTATTAAACGATCAATGACTATTATAAAAAACAAACAAACATGATTTAACATGGCATACATACTTCATACTTTAATGTTAAATTGAAACATTATTGATAAATAATATTAATTACACTGAAAACCTGTCACTAAAAGGTTAAATTAAATCATTAATGACTTTTCTAATATTTGAGGGATCATGACACGTTGCTAAACGATACACCTGATTTTTAAATATAAATTAATTAATTATTGAATTGATAATAAATTAAATTGTTTAATATATTTAATTCTATTTAATTAGAATTATAATTTATATTTGGGTCAACATTTTATAAACTTAAAAAGTCACACACATTAAGAATCATTAGTCAGAATTAAACTGGGATGATTTAATTAAATATGACTTGATTAAAATATATTTTAGAAATTAATGACTAGAATATAATTAATACATTGATTATATTTCTAGACCTAGAAAAATCAAATAAGGATTTGATTAGGCTAATTTCTAAAATTATCCATATTATTCAATAGGCAAATTAATATTTTGTCAATTTATAGGGTTTTTCATATTTACCTATAAATATTAAGCTATGTCTTTTATTTTTTAATGTGATTGTTTATTAAACAAAAAAATTATGTAAGTCATATAATAGAGAACTAGTACTCAAGGCATAACTATCCCTCTTTTCTAATCAT
>Ga0325402_1006310_pt1 | contig 11193 bp, 6 predicted proteins | sample PopdelMetagenome_22_FD_207212 | JGI IMG/M metagenome (GOLD analysis project Ga0325402, IMG submission 207212) | Populus deltoides microbial communities from Bellville, Georgia, United States - Xylem-PdKOR-R3 | ecosystem: Host-associated > Plants > Phyllosphere > Stem > Wood/Secondary xylem...
ATGTATTAGCATTCACAGTTTGGCATTTTTCTAAAATTTTTACAAGGGACTAAATTTGATAATTTTGAATTTGAGAATTGAAGATTTGAGCAATGACAATGATTGTACATTGGGTCTGAATGTTACGAAGTTACGTTTGTCAGTACCGATGATAAAATGTTTTAAAATAATTTTTTTTTATTTTTTAAAAGTTATTTTTGATATTAGTATGTTATTTAATAATATTAAAAAAATAAATTTAAATAAAAAATTTAAAAATTTTTTAAAATATTTTTAAAATGTAAAAATAAACATGACTGAAGAAGAACACAAATGACTTGAGAAGGGGAAAAAAATGTAGAAAATAGAAAATAGGAAATTTTGAATCAATACACATGTTTCTTGTTTTTATTAATTTTCTTATGATCAAAACTTTCCAATAAATCAAAATAGTAAAACATTTTAACTTAAGACTAGGAAAACAAAACAGAAATAAAGAACATAATGTGGTGTTTTATGGATGGTAATTTTCTTAATAAAAAAACAGTTATATATACTAACCATATAAAATTTGCAAAGACGAAGGTTCATGCGTAACTACAAAAGGCCTACGTGTTTTATCTTCCCAAATTTTGTATGACGGTTTAAGTAGTGATTTTTTCTCTTTATGTTTTTTTTTAATTTTTTTGATGAGATTGATTATTTAATTTGAATTTGATGAATATTGATACAAATTAATTTAAATTAGTGAAATTTTTACATAATTATCTTACTTAATAGGTAATAAATAAAAAATAAATATTATTAAATTCGACTTAAATCCAATCCAAAATATATATATTTGTGTTATATATTTTTATATGTAGAGTATTTATATTTTTTAAATGCAATATAATATATTAATATGATAATATTAATGTTTATGAATAATGTTTTATATTTTTTCAAGGTTTTGTTTTTTTATTTATAATTTTATTCTTTATTTATACATGAATCAGTAAATAAATAAATAAATAAATAACTTCATTAAAAAAAAAAAGAGTCTATAAAAAGATACAAATAAAGCTAATAATGGGTGTTATAATCATGCACAAATTTAAAGCTAAAAAGAGAAAGAATAGAGGAAAAATGCCATTCTTTGTATCATAACTATGTTATTGAAAATTACAAAGTCCGGTGTTAGGAAATTAAAACCTATCCGAGGATCTATATAAACCTGAAGTTCTCCAAAATTCATAGCAAGTGAGAATTCTAGATCTTAAATGCTATTGCTGAACTTCAGTACTTGAACCGACCCTTTAATTATAGAATTTGCATGCTTCGAAGTTAGGATGACATAAGAGAGAGAGAGAAAAGTGCCAATCTTCCTCGGTTCAATTTGTGAATAAAGAAGGAAGAAAGGATCGTGAAAAATCAAAATCACTAAATCAGTCGTTGTATACATCCCTTCACCTTGCCGCAACCACCTGTTTTTCATCCCTTGATCAATCCCACAATCCTTTATGTACCATCATTCCATACTGTGAAAGGTTGTGCTCCATGACAAACAGCCATGTTGTTGGACCTTGCTGCTGCAATGGTAGGAACTGCTGTTGGCACCCAATTGAAGCATGCTGAACCCTGATCATATGCACTAGCCTTGATCCCACCGGCTGAAGGTTGCTGTGAAAGATAATGCAAGTTCCTGGCATGATATGGATCAGACGAGGAAAACATGTTTTCGTATCCCAGAGCCTTCACCTGCTCTCCATCTCCATAACCATTTCCTTGATTGTGGTTGTTGTCATTATTAGAAATAACCGTAGCCATTGGGACGGCATACCCAGCACTGCTTCCATAACCAATTCCCTGATAGCCTCCATTGGTTCCAGTACTAGTACCATCATTAACTCCACTGCTATACACAACGGAATTAGAGCCAGAGCTATGTTCCATTGAAGAAGAGTCCATGCTCACAAGGTTATGTAAGACAGAAGGCTGAAAGAAATTGTGGGTGTTTCCCAATTGTAGTTGATGAAGCTCTTGAAAGCTGCGATTGTCAGAGTCCTGTTCTTGCTTGCACCAAAGCCTCTGGCCATATGGATAGTGCATGCTAAAAGGCTGTGCTTGTTGAAATGCAACAGTAGGCCAGCCATGCTGTACTGCACCAAAGCTGCTAATTCCATCGGTGAGTTGTGAACCCATGTTGTCATGATCATCTGTTCTTTGCGCAATATCCATTGCTATTTCAGCATGCTCCGCCTCTTTCAACCGCTTAGCCGCGCCTCCAATTGGCAATGTGCTGCTCTCGAGTATGCTGTTAACATCATATCTGCTCATGTCAAAGTTGGTTACTGCATTCAGGCCACGGAATTTTATGGCTGCAATGTCATAGGCCTCTGCTGCTTCCTCTTGAGTGCCTATAAATTAAATCCAAGCACAACAATTAATTAATTACAGGAATTAAGAGGGGAAATTATTAATTTGTTAATAGATTCATTTTTAGATTAATGTGGGTGTCCAGGTCAGCTTGCGTGTCTCCCGACTAATTAATCTCAGGGGTATTGAAGTTAACAATCATGTAAACCTTCGGTGACCTTAAGATTTATGTGACTTGAACTAATAACTTTTGGAAATCAAACTCAGGGCCTGACCAGTTGAGCCACCCCTCAGAGTTAGCCTGTTTGTAACTATGGTACAAGTTGCTTTTTAAAGTATTATTCACTTGAAAATGCATTAAAATATATTTTTAATACTAGCATATCAAAACAATTCAAAAATTAAAAATTAAAAATTAAAAAAAAAACTGAAAATCAATGACCTATGGCTTAATAACATGAGTAAATATTTAGGGTAACAATAAATGTAACATTTTAATAGAGCTTTAAGTAGTGCATAATATGAAATCATAGGGGAAAAAATAAACATACCGAAAGTTCCCAAGTAAAGGTCTTTGTTCCCTGCAACTCTTCCAATCCTTGCCTGCCATCTTCCGTGCTGATGATGTCTGGCATGACACAAAGTTCATCAAGAAAGCAAGTTAATTCATATGCCTCACGCAACTTAGTTTTTCTCCACAAAAGATTCCCCAGTATTAGTTTTTCTCCACAAAAGATTCCCCAGTAATCTATATAGAATCCTTTCGCCTAAAATTTGAAGTTGCTATGTCAACAGAATATTAATATTTTTTAACATGTTCGACTTTGGACCTTGCACGCGAGCCCTAATTGCAGGTCCATCAAGTCTGCAGGAAAATTAATGTTAATGAGACAGAGGTTCAAGAACTTGAACACCATGCTCAAACAATATTAATTAATATATGTGATCATAAGAATTAACAATTTCCAATTTCTTTGCATTTTCTATTGCACCAAAACCCCTTTCCAGCCTACCCCTTGACCCGATCCTCTACACAAATATGCACGCAGACAACTAGTTGTCTTAATGTGAACTAGTGCTCTGCAGATTTTCTCTGAATTATATATTTAAGTTAGTCGCAGGTAAACTTGAAATTCGTCGAGCAGATTTTAACAGGGACATGTTCGCTTACCTACCCATTAGCTAGATTCTTAGCATCAAGTTTTGTTTGTTTTTTGGTGGGAAATGGGCCTAAGCCCAGACAAATGAGATTAAGCATAAGATCCATGTAATTTCTTAAAATTTTTGGAAAGCGAAGTCCAATTAAAATATCTAGACAATTAAAATCACGATAGCATCTATTTTTCATCTTTAAGCCGGCTGAAACAATTATCTAATAGTATAAAGTTGAAGGAAAATAAATTCATTGAAAAATTTGGTAAATAATCAACATACGTACCTAGTTACACCTCGATATATGGAAGCACCCCGAGAAAACCCACTGCTTTTTCTGCAACAGCATAGGAAATACGTACGTACATTGTGTGAATTCTATGAAACTAAACATTAATTCTTGCTTCCTAAAAGAAAAAAAAAAAACACTGCATCCATAAAGAATACCTTCGAAGAGACGCAACATACTCCTGCCTAGTCATGAGCTTCATTTCTTCTATCTCTTTTTCGTAGTTGGTAATCTGTGATTTTATTTACATAATAAGAAGTTTTTAGCATTAGCAACATAAGGCATCAACATCAGGTAAATACATTGAAAAGTAATCCTATTTGCTCTATAAGAGGACACATATCCTTGTTAACAGGAAAGTCCGGGGAGCATAAGAACATAAATGAAGGTGGAGCTTGATATAATACTCCAGAAATGCAGTTCCACTATAATGTCTCCCAAAAAATCTGCATGTCATACTTCGGACAAATTTTACACAATCCTTGTTTATTTTCTATTCAAATAACTAAAAAAAGAAAGAGAGAGAGGTGCAATTCAAAGCACCTAGTACGAAATCAGTCTCAGTACTCCCCTGGAATTTAAATGAAAGAAAGTAGCTAGAAACTCACAGGAAAATTTGTCGTAGTAGTCGTGCCCCAATATTTCAATGCTGCTAAATCATAGGCTCTAGCTGCCTTCTCTTCTTTGTCATAACCACCTGCCAAATAAGAGCAGAAACGAATTAGAATCATCAAGAGAAAAATGAAATTATTCAAAGAACAAAGAGCAAAAACAAGTCACTCTTACCCAAATAAACTGAAATGAGATTCGGCAAGCCCCACATCAAGATATGTAAGGATCCAAAAAGGCAACATAAGTTAGTGCATAATAAACCCATAAATCATTGATTAATTAAAAGAAGAAGAAGAAGAAGAAGAAAGAAACAAAAAGAAATCATTTATGAAATTTTGAATTCCATAGAATCTGCATATTCAAGTAGATTAATGAATGGAGTACCCCATACCTTGCCTTCCCTTCCGAGTTTGTCCTTCTCTTCTACAGCTATTGTCCCATAGATGAGCTTCATATCTACCGGTCCATCTATGTCTGTATAACACAAACCCTAAAGTAACTACCGATATTTATTACCAAGAAAACAGTGACAGAACAGAGAAATAAAGCAGTATTGTATACAAATAAGCATCTAATGGTTTGTGCAAAGATACCTTGTTACACCACGGTATATAGATGTTCTTTGGCCAAAAGTATCAATAGATTTCCTTGGCACCGATTCGATGGCACCGGTTTGGCTATCAAGACTTGGTGTGGTACTCTTTTGTTGCTTGTTATTATCAGAAGAACTCTGATCTCCCCCAGTATTATTAACTCCTCCATTTACTGCTAGAAGTGGCAGAGCAGAAGCAGCTGACTGTGACCCAGTACTCATTGAAAGGGACAAACTTTGTGCACCACCATTGTTTTTATTATTGGTGTCTTGTTGCGTCGGTGCTGGCTGGTTCCTTAACCAAGTCTTGATCATGGATAACCCAATGGAACTATTTTTATTGTCACCTCCTCCATTGCTGCTGGTTCTTTCATTTGATGTCGCCTCAGATGGGAGTTGCAAAGAACAGTTTTGGAACACATAGTCTCCAGTGGTATCATACATGGTGTTGCAGCCATTCAGTTTGTGTTCATGATTACCAAAAGAATGGCCACCAAGGAAGTTCTCAAGCTTAGGTTCTTGATTTTGATCAATGGTTTGGCTATTGCATGAAGTACCCATGAATATAGGGAGGCCTGAGGCGGTTTTGTAGTTAGTGTCTGGATTCATGCCTAAACTCTTCATATTCCAATCTGCAAACAAACACAGTAGAAAAAAAGTGAGAGAGATGCAAGCGATTAATATTGTTGTTACTCGTACTTATTTAAGTTCTGAGAAAGTATCAAGGAGAGAAAGGGAAAAAAGGATAACTTTAAATCATCCAGAGATGCGAAGAAAACCGATTCATTTTAAATCACTTCTTTTCTTGTTTTAAGAAGGCTAGGGTTTTATAACTTCGGCTCTGAAATGAATGACAAATTAAAGATGTGAAGTTTTGTGCAACAAATTACCTTGAGACTGATTGTTTCTAAAGGCTTCAAGTATACCAAAAGTGGCAGGGAGGTTTAGAGAAGGAGCAGTGGAATCGGAAGTGAGATCAAAGCACTCGCCAGAGACATTGGTACCAGAGATTTCATCACTGTGGAAACCAAGGCGAGAGTCTGTGTTTTGAGAGTGGTCTTGATGAATATCAGATTGTGATGATGGAAGTTCTTGATGGGATAAAGAGAAACCTAACCAGTTATTCATGGATGCCATATATATATATATATATATAGGATGGGCTTCTAATTAAAACTTGGAGATTTAATGTTGCTGCAGAAGGGAGACAAGGGATAGTTCATGCATGAAGTAGAGAAGGGAGGTCGAGAAACCATGATATAGAAGAGGAAAATTAAAGAAGAGGAAAGGTCAAAGGATGAGAGTGAAATCATCTCTTCCAAAGCAAGTGAAGATACATATAAACCGTCGATGTAAGAGCACCCATCCTAGTCAAGGGCACCTGAATATTTAACACATTTATCAACTCTACAAGTGAGAAATGAAGACAGCAGATGGTGGGCTAATGGGCAGGACTGTACTTTTGCACGTAGAAGTCTAATATAAGAAATAATAAATCCAACGAGGTGCTCAAATAATGATCTTTACAAGGAGGGTTTTTGTTTTGTTTTGATGTCGAATCCCTCTCTCTCCCATTCTCTCTATTTAGACGCCTTGGTAGCATAAAATCTAATCTCCCCTTAGAATAATCAAAAGGTACACGAGGGGTGGTTTGATTTTGAATGAAACCGGACCTGCTGCGGTACTAGTACTCTCCCTACTATTACAAATAGTTTAAGGCTAGGCAAGTTGAGCTTATCTTCATCCTCGTGCCATTGATAGTTCAAAGCAATTGGTTTCGTAAGCTTGAAACTAATCCTTTGAACTTCAAAGAAATCCTTGATTTCTTTTCATGTATCACCACCCTAATTGACTACATGATTTCATTGTTAATTAAACTTATACACCTTGAACTTTCCTTGTCGCCCTAATTTACTACTTTCATGGTCTCCTGCTATAATAAAACAAACTCTATAAGCTATGATAGAATCTATCTTGATTTTTCTCCATCTAATCTGATGAGCCGATGGTGATCCATGCCTCTCTTTTTCTTTGCTGTAGAACCCCTGTAGTAGATGACTACTCGGTAGTCGGTACCAGACAGAGGTGGACAAAAAACCCACACGCACCCCCTCGCCACGCCCGTTTATTCATGCCCAGTTGGACACGAGTCATTTCATTGTCAGTGTAATCTGCTCCTACTACTACTCCAACCAGCCCTTTTAACTACATGCAGCCGGAAGTTAAAAGACAAAATTTTGACGCGTGTAAGAAGTTATGGATCTCTTAAGATTTACAGATTTATTCTCTCTAAATTAATAATAATAAAATTTATCTTCTTGTAAAATTTATAAAATCTCAAATAAATCATAAATTCTTTCTCAGTTAAAAAATAAAAATAAAAAATACAAAGAAAAACAAATAAAATAAAGCAAGAAATCTAAAAAACACAAGAAAAATAACAAAATTATCAAAACCAAAAGTACCCGAAAGAGATTTTTAATATCAAAATATTTAACGGTTTGGTAATATAGTGATTATTATATAAAAAATAGTATTTGAAATTATTACAAAAATTTTAGCTCAATTTAATAATAAAATTAAAAATTATATCTCTTTTGATTCATCATTTTAGTATGATACCACCGGATGTTCTCTGTGATTTAAAATCATCTTAATTTTTCATAAATATATATATTGGCTATTTCATATAAAAAAAAATCATCATTTAACTATGACACACACACACACACAAAATCCTCTATTATCGCAAGTACGGCCAGAACACCCACTCTCTCAATACATATCTTCAGACCCCTCAGTTTCTGCCTTCAAATACCCATAACTTTCTCACATTCCATTCATTCATGCCAGTTTTTTACTATTATCTCCAAGTCCTAATCATCAACCTGCTCCCCCGCTACAGACGGGAGTCCCTCTCTCTACCGGGCACCTAACAAATAATTCATGCATGACAGACATTTTTTTATTTTTTTTTCAATGCAAGGGATCGAGAATCATGTATACATGGCACTACATCATATAATTATAATTATTCTTACTGTGTGTATGTATATATAGTGGTAAAGTGGAAAACGAAAGATAAAAATATGGAGAAGGGAGGGCTTCTTGCACCCCTACAAGAAGACAATAACCCCTGTCTTCCGGGTCCTTTGAGGTTATTTCATTCTCAAGTTTTCTTTTTTTTTAGTTTTTCCTCTTGAGAGGGACAGATTGGAAGAGAATCTAACGTCCAAGGATGCAAATGGAATTCAAGATACTTTTCTCCCTTTTCTATGCGCTTGTCGACTGCTCTTGATCTCTCGTATAAATCTTTCCTTGTTCATTTTCTATTTCGGATACACCAGCTAGCTGTATATGTATATATAGATACGTATATAAATACTCATGCACAGGCATAATTAAACATGTGTTTTATATTATAAGCTTTTGTACAGTTTTTATTTATCTATAATTATTGCACATATGATCTTTTATCACCTCTTTGAACTTCACGATTAAATTTGTTAAACAGACGTTGCAATTAATCGATGATAAACAGTACCAAAGACCCCAAATAGATTTTCCTCGGTGAGATTCGCATGCATGTACTCCTAGCTAGTGCCATCTCTTATTGAACTAGCACATGGTAGCTAGTATTGCTAATTGAAAACTAGTAATTAATATTATGGATTTGATCTTATAGCTCCATGATTACTATCAATAATCACCTTGCATTTAATCAACACGTGCCTCGCGCCTGTGTTTCTCCTATATTTACAAACTAACTACAGGAGTTTTCTCTAAAATCCAAGATTTTAATGTTGGATCTTGGATTTCTTGCTTTAAATCTATACGTTAATGAGATGAGATTTTATAGAAACAAAGGGTTGTCATCCTTGTATACAGGGATAGAGTGATTTTGAATGGTTGAATTTACATAATTTTCACAATCAAGTATTTAATATTTAAATTAATATATCTAATTTTTTAATTTATTAATTATAATAAAAAAGTATATGAGAGAATGTCCTTAAATGTTAATATGTTCGGTAAGTGAACATATACATATATAATAACTGAGAAAAAAAAATCTTGTTTAAAATGAAACTCCATCCAAGTTAGGTTTTAAGTTGAATTATCTTGTCCATGTTGATCAGAATAACTATGATTAAAAGATTAAACATCTATTTAAATAAAATTAAAAATCAAACACTCAATTGTAATAATTATATAAGCCCGGTCGCTAAAAATCACATTATACATTTTGTAAAGCATAATTAAGGCCTGATATAAGCTTAATTTGCGGTGAACCAAAGAATATGCAGTGATGCGTATAGACCAGCAATGTCTAGGTAAATGAATACAGTCTATAAAGATTATATATATACAATATTTATACGTTTAAATTATGTACAATTATTTTTATATCGTTTTAATATATTAATATAAAAAGTAATTTTAAAAAAAATTAATATATTTTTAAATAACAATTCATAGTACACCCTCGAGAAAGAATAGTTTAAAGATTGAGTGTTGCAGAAAGTATGAGAGAGAGATCATCTCGAAGGGTGCAATAACCACACTGTAAGTTTGACCGTCAAGAAAGGAATCAAAGACGGTAAAACGTCCACATGGTCTCAAAATCCGTTTATTATATTTAAAAGCCTGCCTTCCACTGTAAGAAAAAATAAATGCTCTCGGTAATCTAATCATAATCATCCCCAACCCTAGCCCTCTATCTTAGACAGAGAGACAAAGAGAGCAAAACTTCTTTTAGTGTGAGAAACAGCTCAGTAGGACTTTTGACCTACGAACCATCTTTTAGGGCTGGCAAAAAAAAACAAATGAGACTGACCCCGAGACCATGTTTGCAACCAAAACCAACCTTCAAATTAAATTATATTTTATTTGTTATTCAAATTTAATTAATAAACATTATAATAAAGATCAGTAATAGACATTTAATCCCAGGGAAGATATAAAAACTGGTATTGCTTAATTTAGCAGGATTAATTTAAGACCGCCAAAATTCTTGTTTGTTGGCTAACAGAGCGTGTCCACTATTTAGTATATTGGCAGGATTAATGTTGCTATATATTGAATTGATTGCAAAGTTTTGATGATGGCAGCAAGTTTATCTTGTCTGTAAATTTTGGTAGATATATACAACTTTAGTACTGTTTTAGCAACTCTGCTAGCTATATGAAAGCAACAATCACTGTGTCCTTTTCATTTGCTGTAAGAATTAAGAATGTATGGTTTCATCCTTAGGGACGTGGTTTCTTATATATATATTCTTATTATTTTTTTTATAAAACTATGATAAAATACTGTGAGAACCTCTAATTAAATTATTTCTTATTTATGTAAAGTTACTATTCCAAATCTGTAACCGAGAATAAGTTAAAACTATGCATTACAATCCATAAATATCAGCTTATAATATCTTCCAAATACCCCCATAAAAGCCTCTGTTAAGCTTGCAGATGGAAAAAACTTGCAGTTGCACTTTAGGTCTAGGTTGTCTCTTCCCCTTTTCACAGGAGGAAAGGTAGAGGGGGAGCAGGGTGCCGCAATCCATATTGTTTTGGATGATGCGAGCACTAGACATGTCGTAACTTCTGGCACAGAAGCCTCTGTTAAACTAGATGTTGTAGTTCTTGAAGATGACCTCAACAATGAAGCTCATGAGGGCTGGACACAAGAAGAATTTGAACTGTACTATTAAATGAAGTTCACTGTGCCAAGCCAAGTTACTCGAAAATCATAGATGAAAAATTTGAAGTAAAGAGAAGTTTTTGTTGAAGAAAAGAAATTAAGATGATATTTTTGGAATATTAATATTTTCAGTGTTAATTTTAAGATGAATTAATTTGTAAATGAGATGAACTTTTGTCTGTATTTTTATTATTTGAATTCAAACCAACACCTCCAGAAAAAATCTCAAACATATAAATTGATTTCTTGGACTGTATATGCACTACGCACCTGATCGAATCGTGAAAAAAAAAAGAGGGATTAATTTCACCTCTCTGTGTCACGTGTGTGTGTGTGTGTGTGAACATTAATCCAATAGAGTTTTCGTTTATAAATAAAAGATGAGTCGACTGAGATAGTCGGCAAAAGAGATGCTGAATGAATGCCATGTGTTTATATTCGACTCCTGCCACACCAAAATAGAATGCCATGTGTTTCTCATGCCAGTTCAGTATCACTCTTTCGATCTGAA
>Ga0325402_1006311_pt1 | contig 11192 bp, 6 predicted proteins | sample PopdelMetagenome_22_FD_207212 | JGI IMG/M metagenome (GOLD analysis project Ga0325402, IMG submission 207212) | Populus deltoides microbial communities from Bellville, Georgia, United States - Xylem-PdKOR-R3 | ecosystem: Host-associated > Plants > Phyllosphere > Stem > Wood/Secondary xylem...
AGGTTAATCGAGGTAATAAGATTGAGATAACCTGATATATCACTTATTTAAAAACCTGACCCGACTCAACAATTTGACTAGTGAACCGAGTGATCTGGGGCTTAGGCCGAGTTAGGTTTCAATAGAAATAGGGAGAGGATTGACTCGATACGATCATGTAGAAAAAAAAGATTGATCCACAACCTAGTTAGCCTTAGGGAAACCCATTCAAAACCCTTTAACCTCTGTTTTTTTCTTTTCAAAGTGATGTTATTTTTATATGTTTATAAAAAAAAAAGTTGATTTGGGTCAACCCACTTGACCTCTGACTCAAAATTTACCTTGAGTTGACTTTTGAATTGGATTTGAAAACTATGTTATTATAGTGCTATTATTTTAGAATTGAAATTTTCTATTGGAATAGTGACAAAATGGTGTCCAAGGACAACTATTATGGTGAAATGTTTTAAAAATAATTTAGCATATAGATGAGATAGGAGTTTAGTTAAATATGTATTTTTTTTATCTTTATTTTAGATTATCATAATTTTTTTTATGTATTTTAAGTACTTTTAGTTTTTACTAGATCACCGATGCAACATTGCGGGTCAAATCAATTTTTTTTATTGTAAATCAATGTCTACATGTTGCTAATATTCTTTCTAATATAAAAACATTTAACCGTGTTGGGTTGACTTAACTTTAATGGTCCAAAGATAACCCGAATGATTGTTAAAAATATAGTTTGACTAAAAAAAATTTAAGACTATTTAAAAAAAAATATTGAGATAAAAAACATATTGAATCAACCTCGATTAACTTGGGTTAACTTGCCAAATTTGCGACAAGTATCATGAGACTAGGATAACCCTATAAAAAGCAAATGAAGATAAATTATGAGACTCAATTCTCTATCAACCCAATATTAAAGGATGAGATTAAAAAAAAAACCAAAAACAAACAACTCGAGTCAACTCAGGTTAAACTATCAAATATGTAACCCATGTCATGTGATTGGGATATCCCCGTAGAAAGCAATTCGAAACAAATTATGAGGATCAATTTCCAATTAACCTAATGTTGAAGGATAAAATTTTAAAGAATAATTTTAAAAAATAAAAAATAAATGACATGAGTCAACCCGGGTTACCCCATCAAACTTATGACCCAGGATAATGAGACCGAAATAATCTTATAGAAAGTAAATAAAAAATATATAAAGCCTAATTCCAAATCAATGAAATGTTGAAGAATGAAATTGGAAAAAAAAATCAACTAAAAAGATGAAAAAAAATCTGAGTTAATCGGCCAAATCCACGACCCGAGTCTTGAGACCGGGATAAACAAACTCAATGTTGAAGGATAAAATTAAAAAAGATAAGAAAAATAACCTAAGTCAACTTATGTTAACTTCTAAACCCGTGATCCCAGTAATGAGACCAAGATAATTTCATAGAAAGTAAACTAAAAAAATTACGAAGCCCAATTTCAAATCAATCAAATATTGGAGGATGAAATTGAAAAACAAAATAACTAAAAAAACAAATAAAAAAAACCTAGTTAAATTTCCTAGCCCACAACCAAGTTATGAGACTAGAATAAATAAATTTAATATCAAAAAATAAAATTTTAAAAAAAATCTTAAAGAAAAGCACAGTTAAAATGAACAATATTTTGTGAGGAGGGCATGAATGAATTCCCCTTCTAAATTAGTTTATATTAATCAAATAAAAAATTTATAAATAATCTTTAGATTTTCTTTTTAAATTAAAGATATTAATAAGAAAAAGAATGTTTTTACGAGAAAATTAGTGTTTTCAAAGAGATTAAAATTATTACTTTTTTATATAATAAATATTAATGCCATACAATTAAGTTTAAAATATCCAAGATTTTTCTAGAACACATTTATCAAATTCTTTAGCTGCATGTATTTCTTAACTTTAGGGATTAAAATAGATTAGCAACGTTTAAATGTTTTTATTGAAAAGAAACATATTCTGACCCATGACTATCTATCGAGGAAATATATCGTGAAGCGGACACCTTATTACGAACATGTTTGGCTCAACGTTTGCGGCAACATTTTTGTCTAACAGTTGCAACATATTGTTTGGTTACAAAACGAGTTGCAATTTTCATGTATGGGCCCCACCATTATCTGTGTTCAAAACTCAGTTTTGGTGAAGTAGAAACTGCATGCTTTTCGCAATGCTACGTTTCCTGTTTATTGCAACTGTGTTTATAAACACAGTATTTTACAGAGGCGCCAAAGAAAAAGAAGAAGGCGGCAGCTGGAACATAAACAGAGCACAATGAAGAGCAGCTCCCTCAGCTCACCGCCAGCCACCGCCAGCCACCGCTCTTCCTCTTCCCCTTCCCCTTCCCATTCTCCTTCCCCTTCGTTTTCTCCTTCGTCTAATGTATTCTCCACTGTTCACGTGAACAGCGAAAAGCATCTCACCACCAGCCTCCACCGTTTCCACCGCCAGCCATTGCTCTTCCTCTTCCTCTTCCCCTTCTCATTCTCCTTCGTATTCTGCATTCACCACTGTCCAAGGAAGAAGACCAGAAACAGAGCACAATGGACAGTAACTCCCTCAGCTCACCACCGATCTCTGTCGTTTCCACCGCCAGTCACTCCTCTTTCTCTTTCCCTTCTCCTTCTCCTTCACCTTCACCTTCGTCTTCTGCATGCTCCACTGTTCATGGCCGGACCGGGTCCAACCCAAACCTAAATGCCCGGTGTTTAGGTCTGACCCAGTAAAAAAAAATCCAAAAGTATATCTCAGATATTGTGTTTTATTTGAGAAACTAGGGTTTACCATTATTTAATGACACTACATAATTATATTAGAAGGTGATCGTAAGATAACGTAGCATTTGCAGAATTTGCAAAATATATCTCAGATGTTGTTGCACTCTCAAGAAGCCATAGAAACTATAGTTATTGTCAGATGGATTTCATACGTGAGAGAATTGCAAATAGTTTAATGAAATAATAAAAAAATATTTTATATAAAGTATTGTTTATTTCATGATGTGATAATAGTAGTTAAACGTATAATATTTTAATTTAAAACTATTAATATTAATATATGTCTTTTTTAGTTATTTTATAACCTCAATTTGAAAATCATTTTTAATCAAACACATTAAATTATTTTTTGTTTAATTTTAATTTCAATTATAATTTTAACCAAATATATATTTTTCCAAACCAATCTTAACTAAAAATATTTTTTATAAAATAACTTTTTTAAAATTAAAATTATAACTATTATCACACTACCAAATATATTTAACGAGAATCAAATCATTATCATTGAATAAAAAATGAAAGAAAATACCAACCCTACTCCTCCTTTAGCTATCAGCAACAATTCCTTTGTCGTATTTGCCCAACTCCATTTTCTCTCTCCCCCTCCCCCACTCCTCTCTGTGTATGCATCACCATCAGCATAGAGAGAGAAACAAGAGAAGGGAGGAAGAGGGAAAATAAATAAATTAAAAACCTGCTTTCTTTTTGTTTATTCAATTTTGTTCCCGATAAAGAAGAAGAAGAAAAATCCGATTGATTGTTTGATCGATTCTCCCTTTAATGGCGATACAATAGTCAAGTTACGACGCTTTCTTTGTCGTTGACCTTTTCCTTTTCTCTTCGTTCATTGACCTCCCTTCAACCCCCCATATTTATTAGGGTTAGGGTTTCTCGAATGCCACCTCGAATCTCATATCCTCCTTATTTCTAACCCCCTTTTCTCTTCCTCGACGGAGTTTCGCTTTCGTAGGTAGTGTTATTCCCTTGTCCTCTTCTCTACAATTTCGATCAATTTTTGTTGTTAATTTCTTAACTTGACAGGGTGATAATAATATAAAATATATGTGATGGTTAGGGCTAGGGCATCATCTACTGCTGATACGATAATGGAAGGGTCAGGGAATATTTCTGATCCGTACAGAGGCAGAGGCGGAGGAAATAGTAATAGCAGTAACAATTCTTCACCTTCTTCGTCGAGGAGATATGGAATGTTATCAGCTTCTAGTATTCTTCAAGCGCCTATTTCTCTTTTATTAGAGTATTCTGGTCTGTTAAGAACTACTCGTTCATCTCACCAAGAAACAGAGTCTTTGATTCCTGGTGGAGGAGGACTTGGTTCTACTAGACTTGATGGTTCGTCGGCTGCGGTGGTCTCTAATAATGGGGAGGTTGCGATTAGGATAATTGGGTCGGGGGAACATGAACATGAACATGACAGGGATGGTTCTGGTGGATTGGTTGTGGGGCAAGTTGGTGGAGGGCAGAATGAGGTGTTGGGACAGCAGCAAACGATGGGTGCAGATGTTCTTCAGGGTGATTTGAGAAGTGATCATGAAGGAGGAGGGGGAGATGCCACTGGTGGTGCCGGTAGTCATCAGAGTTCGAGTGCGGGTGGGGATGGGGAAGCTGCTGATGGGGCTGGGGGTAATGGGAGGGATTCAACATACCAGAGATATGATATCCAGCAAGCTGCCAGGTGGATTGAGCAAGTGCTTCCTTTTTCTTTGCTTCTATTGGTTGTCTTCATTCGCCAGCATTTGCAAGGTATTTTTTGTATATTGCTCTATTATCTTAAAATCAGTGGTTTGGCCTTTTATTATAATTATTTTTTAAAATTTCTAGAGTGGAATTCAATAATGTAAAAAAAACTGGACGCTTGAAGCATGTGGAGGAACCATATTTTGGATAAGCAATTCCTACCATATTCTTGGCAAAAACTGTTAGTGAATAGATATATTGTTTATGTACTGGAAGACTTCCACTAAGATGGAATGGATATCAGTCTATGGTTATTTTGGAGGGATGAGTAGCTCGCAAATGGTTTCCTGGTCAATCAGCATGTGTTTGAGCGAGTTTTTATGAAGCAAATAAAAAAACAGCACTGGTGGTTTTCTGGAGGTTATTTATTTTGTTTTGCTTGCCATTACTGCCTGGGTGTTGCTAACTACTCTTTTTGTTTCTGATTATGACTCAACTCTTTTCCACTGAATTCCTCCATGTTACATTCTCATGTAATTTGTGATGAATCTTTTAACTAGAAAAGAACATTTCTATTGCACTGACCTGTCAGTATCTTGCTCTTCAGAGTGATCGATTATCCATGTACAAAATAACGTCGTTTTTCATCCTTGTCATCACTGCTCTTCACAAAACAGTTTCACACACTCTCACCAGATGTTGAAATCTAAATTTGCATGTTTGTGAATCTTGCTGTAAGGTCAAATAGATTCATTTGGCTTACCAAATTTTGTATGTTCTTTTCTTTTCATCTCAAATTTCTTTCTCCAATTGGCCCTGGTCCTTTGTATGCAATTGGCTTTTTGCTGTTTTGAGGTGATGATTGGATTAGGTAGTTGATCCTATCCATTACCTAGTGTTAACCAAATGAAGAATTATAGGAAGTCATTGTGAGAGGAGAGGATGGGAGAAGGGAAGAAAAACTTAAGTACAGGGACTAGGAGTGGGAGGAAGAAAGTCAAATATTAAAATATGGTTGAAAGAGAGAGATCTTAAAGAATTGACCTTCTTAATTGGAGCTGTAGATTTATCATTCCATGGAGCTGGATTAGATTACATTTCTATGATATTGGGTGGATTCTTCTTGGGTTGATATTGTGGTGTTTTAATCATGAACAGCTTTGGATTCCCTAAAATCTCGTACAAATTACTGAACACGTGAAGCATGCAGGGGAACCATATTTTGTTTTAGTGATTCGAATTGGGAGCATGGTATGTTTTTTTCTACAGCTGTCAGTGAATAGATAATTTGTTTAGGCTGCATACTTTCATCAGAGATGGAATGTAAATTAATCAGGGATTTTTGGTTGGAATGGTCAGCTTTACCAATTGCCTGGGTATTTAGTTTTTAATTAATGTTATTTTTAGAAAGTTCTTTAAAGCAAAGAACAAAAGGACAGGGATGGTCTCTAGGAAGCAAAAAGCTGCATCAATGTTGCAAACCTCATTTTTTGTTTCAATCTAATTACATCTCAGTTGAATAAATCTCAATCCTCTTCAACTGAACTCTTTACTGTCTCATGTTTCATACTTCTCAGGCATTAAGACTGAAGATTTTAACTAGAGAAGAAATGTCTATGGTGCTAACTTGCTAGTTTGTTATGCTTTAGAGTAATTCATTGTTGATTTATAGAATGACCACCATTTCAATTCTTGTCACCCTTGATATTCTAACAACAGCCTCACCTTCATTCTGTGTGTAAATGCATGTGAATACTGGTCTTTTTTTTCTTTAACTATATTCTATTCCTTTCATCTCGAATGTCATCATCCATTTTTCTCCAACTGTTCCTTGTACTTGTAGGGCGGATTGGTGCTTATTTGTTTTAAGATCCTCTAGATTAGGCAGATGATCTGACTCCAGAACTTTTGTTAACCAAACAAAGAATTATAGAAAGTAAGAACAAGAGGAGGGGGATTGAAAATTAAGAGGACACAACACAAAATCCAGGGATTGAAAATAAGAGGAAGATAATCCAACACTTAAAACCATGGTTGAATTTGGAGTGCTCTTGAGAAATGAACGTTCTTGAAGTAAGCTTTTCCACCACAAAACAAAAATCTGTCTATTACCTGTTCATTGCCCAATTCAATAATAAGTTTAAACTGGCATATTTTTTTCATGATTTCTTATGGTAGGAAAAAAAGGAAAATAAAATTTTCATTCACAAAAGACCAAAACCAAAGAATATGGATTGCTGCTCGCTAATCACATCACTAGTTGTTTGTCTCTTGACTTTTTTTAGAGGAAACAATTCTTACAGAATTTTGAGCATGTTGAATTCTAGTCTTTTTTCCTTAAGTTTTTACTTCTTACTTTTAATTTTTAAAATTTTTGTGACATTGCTCTATATACAAGGACTTGCAGGTTTCTTTGTTACAATTTGGATTGCTGTTGTCATGTTCAAGTCTAATGATATTCTACGAAAACAAACAGCTCTGAAGGTACTTAATTCTTACTGAACATTTTCTGAGCTTTTTCTATAGGGACTTGTGCTTTGTGAGAATTCGAGCATCTCTTAGTTGGATTAGATTATGATTTTTGAGCTTAGCAACTGTTGGCCTCTGCAGGGTGAGAGGAAAGTCTCTATGCTTGTTGGCATCTCTCTTGCATTCGCGATTCATGTGGTTGGTGTTTACTGGTGGTATCAAAATGATGATCTTCTGTACCCATTAATTATGCTTCCCCCCAAATCTATACCTCCTTTCTGGCATGCTATTTTCATCATCATGGTGAATGGTAAGTTACTGTTTGCAAGTTATTGACATATTTCTCTACTTCTGATTGACTAAAGATGCACTTTATGCTGTAATGTTGTAAAAAATAAAGCCTAAAAATGTAGTGATGGCACTTTATTTCATACCTCATGCATTTGTTAATTTTTGCATGGAATATGTAGAAAAACACCTACACGCAGAGGACCTCTCTCAGCCCTTAGGAATATCAATTATTTCTCATGACTTCCTCAAAAGTTGTTCCCCTTAATTAAGTGCAGTTTCCTATTATGTTCTCATGTGGATGGAATGTTTTGAACCCCTTTAATTAGTGTGCAATTATTTTCTTCTTTTTATTGTTTTTCTTTTCCAGATACTTTGGTCCGGCAGGCAGCAATGGTATTCAAATGTATTCTGTTAATTTCTTACAAGAACAGCAGAGGCCGAAATTATCGTAAACAGGTGAGATATCATATAGAATGTATGTTCGGTTTGGGTTTTTGACGCAGCGTATAACATTGATAGAAGCTAGGGTTCTCAAGCCCTAAGGTTATAGACCTAAGTTGTAGAGAAATTTAGAAAAAACTCACTGATATTTTATTAAAATCTGAATAATAATTTTCTTCTCAAAATAAACTAGACACTCCTATTTATATTATTCCCAAAATCTTTTATGGGAAATGATTCCTAATTAAAACTAAAATCTTTTATAGGTAAGATTACTAATTAAAACTTATGAATCCATCTAGCATTAGGATTTTTAAATATTAAAGTGCTAGTTAAATTAAAAGTCTCGATCTAAATGGGACAAAGAATCCAAATGCTACAAGGTAAATAGAGACAATCCCGCACGTTAACTTCCGAGCCTTATTTGAAGCCCTTCTCGATTTCCAATCATCATGAAATATTAACCTTGCAAGAAACAGGGCCTTCAAAATCTTTTGTTAAAATTTCAGTTCGATAACGGTTGGATTAAAAGTTATGTTTGATTTATCAAACTGCGTTTTAGACTCATTAAACTCTTCGAAATCTAAAAATCTTAACCATTAATAAAATAATGCAACAAACATTATTATGCCTAGAATATGGAAGAAATTTCTCCATGTCAGTTTTGATTTCTTTTAAAAAGATCTGAATATTGAAGCTGGTTGGGGTTTGGCATGTCTACTAATCGGACGGAGGTCTCAATCAACTTTCTTTCTGTCATTCTCTTCAAGAAGTTTTTGGCATATACCTGAGCATTTATTATTTTACCTTATTTTCTGACCATGATAATTTTTTCTAGGGTCAAATGCTTACTTTGGTTGAGTACCTGATGCTGCTGTACCGTGCCTTATTGCCTACACCAGTCTGGTATCGTTTCTTTTTGAACAAAGAATATGGCAGCCTCTTTTCGTCACTCATGACTGGGTTGTATCTAACTTTCAAGCTCACATCTGTTGTTGAGAAGGTTTAAGTTTCGTGATTTTATTGTTTTTGTTTCCTGCATCTGTTGCCTCCTTTTGCCTACATTTTGTATGGAAAATATTGAGCAAGCTGAATGGCCTGTCCCTTCTTAGCCTGTGTTATCATTTCTCCAATCACTCTCATTTTGGTTGGTAAATTGCAGGTACAATCTTTCTGTGCTGCTTTGAAGGCATTATCACGTAAAGAGGTGCACTATGGGGCATATGCAACATCAGAGCAGGTACTGTTGATTTCTCTTTTCTCTTAGATCAGGACCCCTCTTGGAACATTTGCACATATCTAGGTGTAAATCTGCAGTTATATGGTTTCCTTCTTTTGGGGGTTTTCATAGGACCCAAAGATATAGTAAATAGTCCACATTCATTTATGTTTTGATGAAATAAAGAACCCATGTTTATACTGTGGCAAAATGAAAAGAAGAAGAAAAAATAATAGAAGAGAGAGCCATCACTAGAAAGTGCATCGATAGATCAGCCTAAGACGGGTAATTAACTAAGACCCTAAAAAGTCTTGCAGTTTCAATATTTCCATTAATAAAATGCCACATCACCAATAGTCCACCCCTCTTCATTTTAATGATACCCACTCTCCCCCTACTCCCTTTTCCTTGATCTCTTATAGTTTATATTGTACACTTTTTGTGCATAGTTGAGTCCCATTTACTAATTGTTTAATTAAAGCCAAGAACATGAAATATATAATTATTCTCTTTCACCCAAAACCTAAGATAGTTCAATTTTATGTCCTACATGTTATTTTTTTTATGCTTTTTCATAAAATTGTTTAGGGATTTACAGGTTTTCCTTTTATGCACATAATTATAATTCTATTTTTACAAGGCCTGGTAGACATCTCTTTTCTTTTAATTTATTTTCCCTCCCATAGAAAAACTCTTAGCTCTGCCACTGCATGTCGGGGAGGAATAAGCTGAAAACAGGAGCTTTCTCACTTTTCCTAGCTGTTTGATTGCAAATAGTTGGCGCCTTTTTATACAATAGCAAACCTGCTTTATGATCCAATAATAGCTTTGAGATGAATAATTCTATATCTTGTGTTTCATCATTTCCTCAGATTAATACAATGGATTTGTGATTATTTTGTGGCATTAACAAAATAATTGCTCTTTAACTTACTGTGTACACATTTTTTTAATCTTTCATGATCCTTCTTTTCTCGTACGTGTAATGAGATGTCACATAGAAAATTGTTCGACGATTGGTCTCTGACTCATTGTGTGCAGAAACTTCGACATGTTCAGCTCTCATTCTCTCTAGATTTCATTAGTGGTTCTTGACAAGTACATGGGATAGTTTTCCATGCATTCTAAGTCATCAATGCTGTAATGCAGGTCAATGCAGCAGGAGATCTGTGTGCCATATGCCAGGAAAAGATGCACGCGCCTATACTACTTCGATGTAAACACATATTTTGCGAGGATTGTGTATCAGAATGGTCAGTTTATATGACCTAATACAACCAGCATTTCATTTTCTGTTTGTTATTTGAACATAATTTGCTCTTGCTGAAATCAGTTAGCCAGCAGTAGTTGATTCATTTGTGTTTTATCTGAACTGAGAGTCGGTTTACAGGTTTGAGAGGGAAGGGACGTGCCCCTTGTGCAGGGCTTTGGTCAAACCTGCAGATCTCAGATCGTTCAGTGATGGCTCAACTAGTTTATTATTCCAGATATTCTAGAGGTGTCTAATGTAGAGACCAGCGAGTTTTTCTGCTTGGGAGCTCCAAACACATACCGAAAACTGCCTTTTCCTGATCATCATCTCATCCATACACGTATATGTGACTGTATTTGGCTCTGGCTTGTTCAGTGGTTACTTACCCAAGAAAATCAAACCAAAGATTAGTGGAACTTGAATTGGCTGCCCGTTCTTTTGTTGTATCGGGGAAGGATGAATGTATCTAATGGCTTTTGAAGACACAGTTCCTCAAATGATTAACAATATATATATATATACACATATCATTTTCATTTGCTGTCAATGAAAGTTTTCCTTGTTATTTTCTGAAAATTGTATATACTCTTTAATCCTCAAGGAATGGATTTATGCGTTTACTATTTGGAGCGCTTGGGCTTATTTATAAACATAGGAACCTGGTCGGTGTCTAGTTTGGAGTGTTTAGCTTCCTGCTTCGTGTTGGTGGCTTACTTTGGCCTTGCACCATCTCTATCTCGTGTCCTGCCAGTCAGCAGCCGCGACTGTGTGCAAGAAGTGAAAGTACTATCTCAATATTTTTTTTTCTTAATGCTTAATCTATGGTATTCTTTCATGTCTGTAAAAGCTGCCTTGAAGTTCTGGCAAAAATTGAATCCCTGCGTAACTGGTGCATGCTGCCATGCCTTTTTGGAGGATGAAATGAGTCTCTGAGTCGGTCTAGACTTGTTGGAGGTGGTTGCCACAAACATTACTTCATGAACTAGTATTAGAAGGCAAGTTCTGGTTAGTGCAAAATGCAA
>Ga0325402_1006314_pt1 | contig 11191 bp, 12 predicted proteins | sample PopdelMetagenome_22_FD_207212 | JGI IMG/M metagenome (GOLD analysis project Ga0325402, IMG submission 207212) | Populus deltoides microbial communities from Bellville, Georgia, United States - Xylem-PdKOR-R3 | ecosystem: Host-associated > Plants > Phyllosphere > Stem > Wood/Secondary xylem...
CCAGGGATTGCATCTCCATTTTTCACCTCTCTAAAAATCTAGGGATTCAAAGACCTTCACAAATAATATCTAGCCACATCCCCTGGAAATATCCAGTCACATCCTTTCTCGATAAATAATCTTTCGTTGCTCCTGGTGAAAAATTTAACTATTGCTGTAGTTGGTTACAGTAGTTTATATGCTGCTGGGTGTTTTAAGACTTAGTGGCATAGTTATCAACCCCAGCCACGGTCCCGGGTTTTATGGATCAATTTAGGTTAACCTGGAAAAATTAAAACAAAAATCAATGTGAATATAGACTAAATATACATGTTATAAATAATAAAATTTGAAAGAATATTTTAAAATTTTTTTTGTTATATCCAAAACTATTCTAATAGAAAATTTTTTGTTTCACTAAAAATAATAGGATAAATTTGTTTAATTTTCTGCATAAGGATTAATCTAGTTCAATTAAATCAATGTAAGGATAAAAAAAATTATTATAGTTTTAAAACTTGACCCGAGACAAGATCCAGGTCACAGGTCGGGTTGATTATAGACTTGGGTCAATGGTAAGAATAAAAATAATTATTATTAGTCTTAAAACTCAATTCAAGGACGGGTTGAGTTGATCATTAACCTGAATTAACATAAAAATAAAAATATTTATTATTATAATTTTAAAACTTAACTCAGGAATTAGCCCGGGACCAGAATCGAGTTACAAGTTAGGTTGATCATTGACTCGAGTTAACATAATAATATAAATTATTATTATTATAGTTTTAAAACCAGACATCAAAATTAACTCAAGGTCAGGCCTAGATCACGATTCAAGTTGACCATTGATACTAGTCAATATAAAAATAAAAATAATAATTATTATAATTTTAAAACTCGAGAGTTAATTTGGGTCAAAGGCCAAATTGACCATTAACTTGAGTCCATATAAAAAAAATAATTATTATACTTTTAAAATCCTACTCAAGGATTGACCCGAAGCACTACTCTAGTCATGGATTGAGTGGACCATTAATCAGAATCAACATAAAAATATAAATAGTTATTATTATAGTTTTAAAATCCAACTGATCAACCTGAAACAAGGTCAATGTCAAGTCGAGTTAACCCAATTTTAAAAAAAAAAAATCAAAGAAGCCTCATCAGAATTTTTAATTTTGTTTTATTTTTAGGCTGATAGTCACTGATTTACTTGAATTTTTAACTGGATCAAGTCGAATCAATCCTTCCTTTATTATTTCTTAAACCCAAACCAGTTCAAACCTCAAGTCGATCGAGTCTTGCCTAGTGTCTCTCAAACAGAATATCAGGCAAATTATCTGGTTTAATCCAAAGCACACCAAACACAGGTCAAGACACCAAACACCGGTCTAGACAGTTATTTGTCCAGTCCTATCCGGTCCAACCAGTACTTTATGATACCACATACTAAATACTACCCAAAAGGACACTATATGCATTTATTCACTGTATTTTAAACGATAATTGAAGGTAACCAAGTTGGTGACACATAATAAGAGAAAATTAGTCAAAGAATCCCCTTGCTGAGAAAGAAATGTTATCGAGTAAAAGTGATACCAAACACAACCAAAAAGCTTCAAACGTCAGGATACAAATTTTAAGGGGAACTAGATTCAGTTTACGCAATCTTTTATATACATTGTCTATTCACTCCTCGATTGACACTGGATGCGTGGGAGTAGCAGCAGAAACTCCATAATACAGCATGGACAATCTTCTGAAGAAGAAGATGGACGCACAAACTTAATTTACGCAAAGTAAATAATCTCTTTGTTCTGGAACATGGTACCTGCAACAGCCAACTAAGAAAATCAACACTACAAGTACTTGCTCACACTGCAGCAATATTCAACTGCATTCATGTGTTATTTTGTTCAGCGGAATAATTTCCAACATGTTTTGTTCAGTGCATCCAATTGCAGTCTACTTTTTCTTAATGGTTTAGCCATCAACTACTAGGTAGTGTATAATGTCTGAAAAGAAGGATCAAATCACAGTTTACGAGCAAACAAAAAGTATACCTGCTCAGAGTGCCATCTCAGCTTGCAAGTCAGCAAGTTCTTCTTCCTCAGCTGTGCGTTTTTGAGGAGCTGGTTTCCTGCCAGCTGGGACGTGCACTGGAGCCGCTGGAGCTGTCGTTGCTGGCTGAAGAAGCTGTTCTTCCAATTCAGCGCCTTCCAGTTCTTCAAGTTCTGCCTCCAATTCATCCTGAAAAGGTCCAACTATTTAGATGCTCTGCCAGATGAAAACTTGTGTGCAATTTGGAGAGATATGCTCTCATAACAGGGTTTAGAATTGAGAGAATTAAAATTTTCCTTGTAAGACACTGACCTCATCAAAATCAGCTGCAGAACCAATGGGGGTTGATAATGCTTCTTGAATCTGTTTCATGTTCTCTGTCTGCTCATTGATCTCATCCATTGTCTTGTCCACATCATCAATATTCCTATAATCCATCATTTTCACATATATTAATCACATGTACCATACAACTTCATTAATCAGATATCACAACCGCAAATAAAATGGAATGGCACACCAAGTTGAAGCCAAATAAAGATGGTGTTTCCTGTTAACAGTCATTCAAAAAGAAACACTTAAATTGGACAAGAGAAGGAGAATCGTAAATATTTTCGGGGTGAAACAAGCACTACAAATTTACAATTTGGGCACAGCAACCAGGAAAGTGAAAATATTGCAACCAAAGACAATAAGCAAACCATGAGTGAAGATTCCACTAATAAGTTTAAATGATATAATTGGTACATACGTTGCTTTCTGCATCGCCTTCATAGCAGATGCACCAGTTCTTAATGCATCTACAGTTTCAGTAGTAGCTTTTGCACCTTCTAGCATTATCATCTGTAAAATTGACATCCAGAGCACAAAATTTAAGGCTCTACCATTCAACCTAAACAGATTTATTAAGATACAGTTGAAAACAAAAGCAATAGTAAGAACACCAGCTGACCTGATCATGAATACGTAATTGAAAGTTTCCAAGTTGTTCTATTTGCTGCTCATACAGCCTCTTCCTCTTCAAACATTGAATTGCAGCTGGAAAAAAAGCATCATCAATCAGTATTTGACTGAAAAGAACCCAAATTCTGTAAATAATGCTGCACAAGGATTTGTTTTTAAGTTATATATTCATGTAATCGATGTCTGTACGGGGAAATCATTAACAATGGTTCTTCACTTGATTACAGTATCAAGATGATACTCCACATCCATAGTCACAGATTCAAGAATCCACGATGCTACAACATAGAAGCACGTCAAAGTCTAATACTGCTCAGTAGAGTTACGAATTTCAATAAAGGAGTTTTTTTCCAAGACAATATTATCCAAGTAGTACAATTAAAAGAAATATCAATGTCCAATGTGAATATCAGAAACATGAAAATCAATGAGGATATGAAATCTAGAGTTGGATAACTTCGTCTCTTGATGTTCCGTGCAAAAACAAAGAGGGGACAATGACAGATAAAAAATGCAGATGAAGTATCTATTTAGCAATAAAAATGCAAAGATATAAAACAGCAGCATATATCTGCCAATTTTCAGTAGCCCACCAAGTAGACTTGCACATGCATTGTAAAAGTAAAATGGATAACACAAAGGAAAAAAATAATAATTAAAGGAAACGATCAAACCAAACATAAATGGTTACTATGATGTAGCATTATCATACCCCTTTTGTTCTTCCCTCTAGTGAATTCCTTAGCCTTTTCAACTTCGGCCGCTGCCTTTTTAACTAGAACCTTCTCCTTTTTCTCGAGCATTTCAAGTGTCTATATAGAGCATTGACAGCTTAGTTGAAAAAAAAAAGGAATATTTTTACAGTACAAATAAAAAATCCAATTAACACATAAATATTAAACCTGGTTGAATCAATCATAAACAATAACAATCTAATAATGATAAAAACATGTACACAATAATAATAATAATTTTTTTTTTAAATGAAATCTATCAAACTACGGGGAAAAAAGATAAAAATAAAAGGAAAATAACCTCGTTTAATTTGTCTAACGAAGTAAGGGCATTGGTTTCCTGCTTAGGTTTTCCAAATAAGCGGTTAAACATGGTGGATTGTGTTAGGTTTAAGAACCCTGCCTGCCCGTCTGCCTCGCGATCTACTGTATTGCAAACACAAAATTCAACGTTAGAATGTCAAATCAAGCCCCAATTCCAAGAATCAAGACCGATCGATCGACAATAAACTCAATTCAATAAGAGATAATGATAGAAACAGACCTGTGAAAATCGAATCGAGGAAGGTCGAATTCAGATATTAGGGCTTTTGATGATGGACACGTTGACGAGAGAATACAGAGAGGGAGGGAGGGAGGTTTTGTTTTGGGGAAATTTTTATTTTTATTTTTTTTATTTCCCTCAAGCGTGATGTTCTTGCGTAGGAGAGGAAAGGGAAGATGTTTGGCTGGCCTGTTTCTTCACGGCGTTTCAGGTCATTTTCTTTTGTCGGTTCCACTTATCATTATTATTATTATTATTATGATATAAAATCTGTAATTATATATGAATATCAATTATAATTTCTAGACTTGTGGCTATTGGTTTAATCTTTTGGATTTTCATGACATTTAAATTTTTTAGTGCGTTTCATGTCATTTTCTTTTGTCGGTCCCACTTATTATTATTATTATTATATAAAATCTGTAATTATATATGAATATCAATTATAATTTTTTAGACTTATGGCTATTGGTTTAATCTTTTGGATTTTCGTGACATTTCAATTTTTTAGTGTGTTTTAATATTTTTTTATTAATTTATTCTATATATTGAAAAATATTTAAATTTTCTATATAACTTTTATGTTACATTACTTATTTCAATTTCAATTTTTTTTTTTGTTAGTGTTCATATTTTATGGAATATATTTGGTTTTTTGACTTATTTTGATAAAAAAAAAATTCATTTTTACTCATCAAGATTTAAAGTTTTTTAAGAACTAGTATTGTAATTTTCTAAAGAATTAAATAAATTAAATATAGTTCTTGAATAACTAGTATTTCTAAAGAACTAAATAAATAGCAGTCTTAAAAGGCTATTTTTTCTTTTATATTTATGATTTTATTTAATAAGTTAAATTTTTTTATATAGATAACATCAAACCTGACAAAACTTAAATTTACTGCTCTTGATATCTCTGAGAATAATTATTTGTCATGGATCCTTGATGTTGAGATTCAACTAGAAGCTATGAATCGTAGACACTATCAAAGAAGAAAATAACGCATCCTTGTAATATTGAGCAAAAGTAATGATTTTTATTCGCCACCATTTCCATGAAGAATTAAAAGTTGAATATCTCATAATAAAATATCATCTTGTTCTGTGGCAAAATCTAAAGGAAAGATATGACTACCAAACTTTTACCATACTTCATCAAACTCGTCATGATTGATTGCACTCGAGGTTGCAAGATTTTAAATCGGTTAGTGAGTATAATTTTGCTCTTTTTAAAATTATCTCACAACTGAAATTATGTGGTGAGAATATCACAAAAGACCAAATATTAAAGAAAACATTATCTACTTTTAATGTCTCAAATATTGTCCTATAGCAACAATATAGAAAATGTAATTTCAAGAGGTACTCGGAACTAACTTAATGTCTTCTTGTGGCTGAACAAAACTAATGAGCTTTTAATGAAAAATTATCAATCTCATCCCATCGGTTCTAAACCATTCCCTAAAGTGAATGAAACTTTTATCCAAAAGACAAAAAAGAACCAAGGATATAGATATGGAAAAAATAAATGGAAAAGAAGAAGAGATAATCCTTCAAAAGGCAACCCACCATACAAAAAGTGAAGATATAATGAACCCAAATAGAGAGGAAAGAATTTGCATGCATATGAAGATAAGTGTCATGGGTGTGGTATGTATGGTCATTGGTCTTATGTTTGTCGCACGTCAAAACATCTTACAAATTTATATCAAGTCTCTCTAAAACCAAATGTAAATGAACTAATTTTATTCATAAAGATGATTTTGAAGGTCATAATATTTATCTTGATGTTTATAATTTCTTTAAAAACCCAGATAAAACAAATAACATGCTTAGTAGTGAAATCCTTATAGATGATTAATATTTTTCATTTGTATTAGAATATTTATCTTATTGTATTTTCAATAAACAATTTCAATTTTATTTCAGTTAAATAATAAACTTTAATTATATTTTGAATAGAGACGTGACTTTTCATGATGAAGATTTATGTCTGGCAAAGAGTGCAACAACGAACTCAATTCTCAAGGAAAAGAAATACTTTGAATATTTGACATTACCAAAGCTAATGTCGCTACAATATTTGTGTATTTGAGTGGGAGGTGTGATGATTTTTTTCCAAAAAAAACATGTATTTTTTGCTTTTAGAAGGTGTGATTCCTGCTTTAAAAGGGTTACACTTTTGGAAAAAAAAAAACCACCATACCTCCCACCTAAACACACACTAGGTCCAACAGACATGATTAAAGGCTTTAAAAGAGCTAATATTTTGTTACTAAATAACACAAAACTGGGCATCAATGATGCATTATATTCACATGAGTCCAGAAGGAATTTACTCAATTTTAAAGATATATGTGCTAATAGTTATCATATTGAAATAATAGATGAAACATATTGAAACAAATGTTGTGATAGATTATTTCATATATTTCAGGCAAGAAGCTTGTACTTGAAAAATTACTTGCTTTCTCTTCTGGAATTTATTATACAATCATGAAATCTATCGAAACAAATACACTAGAAGTGCTCCGACCTAAAAATATTTATGCTTTGGCATGATCAACTTGAACATCTGAGATCAATAATGATGAGATAAATTATTGAAAATTTACATAGGCATCCTTTAAAGAACCTGGAGATTTTTTTATCAAGTGAAAATCTATCTGCTACATGTTCTTAAGATAAATTAATTACCAAATCATATCCATAAAAAAGGTTGTTATAGAATCACCATTTTTTCTCAAAAGAATTCAATGAGATGTATGTGGATTTATTCATCCAACATGCGGACCTTTTAGATGTTTTATGGTATTGATCGACATATCAAGTAAATGGTCACATATTTGTTTATTTTCTAGTTAAAATATCGTGTTTGCTAGATTAATAACACATATTATCAGACTTCAACAATTTCCTAATTATCCAATCAAGAAAATTCAAGTGGAAAATGCTAGTGAGTTTACTTCTCAAGCATTTGATAATTTTTGCACTTTTATTAGAATTGTTGTTGAACATCTTGTTTCTCATGTACATACTCAAAATGGTTTAGCATAATTATTTATAAAGCGCCTTCAATTAATTGCTAGACCATTACTTATGAAATCAAAATTCCTTACATATGTTTGGGGATATGCTACATTACATACTACATCATTGGTTAGAATTAGTCCAAGTGATTACCATAAATATTCTCCTTTACAACTTGTTTTTGGTATACCATAATTATATTTCATCCATGAACTTTTGGTTGTGTGGTATATATGCCTATAACACCCTCATAAAGGACTAAAATGGGTCCACAATGTAGAATAAGAATTTATGTTGGTTTTGATTCTCCATCTATTATTAGACTCTTTGAACATTTGATTGATGATGTTGTTAAGGCATGTTTTGAAGACTATCATTTTGATGAGAATATTTTTCCATTATTAGAGAAAGAAAAGTTAGTGCCTAAAGCATAACAAAAAATTACTTAGAATTACCTGAAGTTATCTCATTTTGATCCAATGATAGATTAATGTGAACTTGAAGTTCAAAAGATAATTCATTTACAAAAGATTGCAAATCAATTACAAGAGTTTTTACTAATAGTAAAAAGATGGTTAAATCTCTTCTAGTTGTAAATGCTCCATCTGGAATTGAAATCTCTTAAGGAAAAAAAAAAAGCAATATAGTAGAAAATAAATATATACCGTGAAGTGTGGAATACATGATGGTGCTAAGGAAAAAAAATCCTAGAAAATAAGAATTACAATATATAGATGATTGCACTCCTAAAGATTCCTCATCCATAAAACAAACAATAAATATTATATCAAGATCATATTCTAATATTGATCCTCTTGAAGAGATATCTTCTAAAGAGATCCAAGTACCTAGAAATAATAAGATCTCCATAAACTATGTTCATATAAGAGAGATTTTGGATCAAAATAAAATTATCATAAATGACGTATTTGTATTTAAGGTTGCTTTTGACACCACCAAAAGTGATGATGAAATTGAACCACAAACTATCGAAGAATATCAACATAGAAATGATTGACCAATATGGAAAGAAGCAGTCTAAATAGAGTTAAACTCATTTGCAAAACACGAAGTATTTGAACCTATAGTTCATACACCTAAAGGTGTTATATTTGTTGGATATAAGTGAATTTTTATTAGAAAATGAAATGAGAATATTGAAATTGTTCAATACAAGGAATGACTTGTTGCATAGGATTTCTCACAAAGACTTGACATTGATTATGAGAAAACTTATTCTTCAATTATGGATGTAATCACTTTTAGATTTTTTATTGGTTTACTAGTCTTAGAAACTCTATATATGTGTTTAATAGATCTAGTTACATAATATTTATAAGGATCATTAGATAAGGATATCCATATGAAAATCCCTGAAGGATTCAAAATTCCTGAAGCCTTTTATGATAAACCAAAAGGTGTTTATTCTATTAAACTACAAAAATCTTTTTATGAGTTGAAGTAATTTGGTTGAATGTGATATAATTGTTTTAATAAGTACCTTTTAAAAAAAGAGTTTAAGAATAATGAGATTTACCCATGCATTTATATTAAGAAAACCACATCTATATTTGCTATTGTTACTGTATATGCTGATGATATAAATCTTGTTGGTACTCCTAAAGAGCTCATAAAAGCTGTAACATATTTAAAAGATGAATTTGAGATGGAAGATCTTAGAAAGATATATTTTTTTTGTCTTGGTTTACAAATTGAACATTTATCAAACGAAATATTTATCCATAAATTAACATATACAAAAAAGGTCATGAAACACTTTTATATGGAGAATGCTCATCGTTTGAGTACACCTATGGTTGTTCGTTCACTTGATGCGAAGAAAGATTATTTTCGACCGTTAAAAGAGGATGAAGAAATTCTTGTTCTAAAAGTACTATATCTTAGTGTTATTGGAGAACTCATGTATCTTGTAAATTGTATAAGACTAAATATAGCTTTTGCAGTCAATTTATTGGCAAGATACAGTTTCACTCCCACAAAAAGACACTGGAATATGATCAAACATATACTTTGCTATCTCCACAGAAAAACTAAAATAAGGTTATTTTATAGTGGATTAAATTTAAAATTGATTGGGCATGCATATGCGGGTTATCTCTTTAATCCACAAAAAAAAATATTACAAACAGGTTATCTATTTATCTATAGAGATAATGTAATTTTTTGGAAATACATCAAACAAACATTAATGACTACTTCATCAAATCATTCAAAAATTATTACAATCTAACCTTAGTTTTTTGACTATCTACAATGGTCAAAAATTATTACATCGAAAATTATTACAGGTGGACAATACCACCTTTTAAAAGGAAATTATAACCTAGGCTTTAAAGCCCAAGTGCACGAGTCAGGATTTTTAGGCCTAAACGCACTCGTGTTGATTCTTTAGTCATTTCTCTTCTATTTTATTTTTATTTTTTTAATATCTAAAAATAAAATCCTATTAATATATATTTTAAAAATTATTCTATCATTTTATGATTTTAAATAAGAATTGAGTTGTAATATTTTTATTATGATTATACATAAAACTACCAACCTTTCAAAATAATTACATATGAATATTCATTTAGAATAAAATATATATTTTTAGTTTTTTAATTGTCTATTTTTATATTATTTTCTAGAACTACTTATTCTTTTATTTTTCATACAGTCACATAACAATAATAAAAACATTATTATTTTTTTGTTTCTTGATACAAATTTCTTTATATACCATGATAAGTTTTTATTTGAAAAACCATGCTTCTAATAATAATAAAAAAAAACATGTTTATGCCAAACTTACACTTAAAGGAAATGGTTTTTTTACTGTAGAAATGACATGATTGAAATTTTCTCCAATTGTTTTACAATGTTGGTGGCAAATCTGTAATGTTTTATATTTTTTAGAAAATAAGTTTTTTCTATATTTGTTTTCTCTTTATACTTGACATTTTCATTATTTTATACTTGACTTATTTATCACCATTTGTTTTTTCTTATCTTCATTTTTTTGTAATATTTTTTTAGTTTTTCCTTTCTTTCTTTACACTTCTTTTCGGAAAAAAAAATTATTTTTTATTTTTTAGATTTAGAATATTTATCACTATATACTTGACCTATTTATACCCTTCTTTTTATTCTTATCTTCATTCTTTTGTAATTTTTTTTCTTTTCTTTATATTTTTTTTGAAAAATTATTATACAAAGACTAAGAAAATGGTATGTCAATGTAGCAATTACAACATTTTATTATTTTTCTACTAGGTTAAAAATGAGTTTGAGATCATACATGTCTTTATTGACGTATATGATCTTTACTATATTATATTATATTATATATAAATATTGACTTTTTAATTCATAGTTTTTTTTTACTTGCTATTAAAAATAAAATACGTTAATAACATTTACACATTAATTCTTTTGCATTAAAGAAAATTACTCGCCCTGCAGCTAGGTGAGTCGTATAGATGCGCTTTAATACTCTTTTTTTTTGTATTTATTGGCACAGAAGATTTTTGATTTATTTAGTTAAATACATGCATGAGCTTTTTTTATTTATAGTTAATATTTTTTTTTTGTAAAAAGCGCATTTAAAAAGGTTGCATATTTATTTTTTTTGAAAAAAATTTCCAACCAGCAGCGAAACGAAGTCAAATAATTGGTTATAAAACTAAAATAAATGGTCTAAATTTGCTTCCTTCACTTTGATTTTTAAAAAATATAAAAGACTTCATGTATAAAGCACCAAAATATCAAAGAATCAACCACTTGCAACAACTATTCATCAACCAATAAATCTTCAAAAAAAATTACCGTTGATAAATAGAAAACATCACGACCATGGTATTTATCGGTTATGAAA
>Ga0325402_1006319_pt1 | contig 11188 bp, 7 predicted proteins | sample PopdelMetagenome_22_FD_207212 | JGI IMG/M metagenome (GOLD analysis project Ga0325402, IMG submission 207212) | Populus deltoides microbial communities from Bellville, Georgia, United States - Xylem-PdKOR-R3 | ecosystem: Host-associated > Plants > Phyllosphere > Stem > Wood/Secondary xylem...
TATAATTTTATATATAAACAGCATTAACTTCGTTTGCAGGGTTAGAGATTTATTTTTGTAGAGCTCTCTTTTCTTTAACTTTCAAGATCATTTTTCCCCGTCAGGGGCTTTTTTTTTTTTTTTTTTTAAACTTGTTTGACAGTGTAGTTATAATTACTTTTTAAATAATTTTTTATACTAAAATATATGTCAATGATATTTTTTTATTTTTAAAAAATTATTTTTGATATCAGCACATCAAAACGATCCAAAACATACAAAACATATTAAATTTTAATTAAAAAAATTAAATTTTTTGGAAACGCAATTTGCATCATATTCCCAAACGTTTTACTCTCGCTCTTCTCACATAATATGCTTCTTTGTTTTTGAATTTATGACGTCAGGGTTCCCTTTTTTTTTTGTAATCTTCTTTTTTTAGCATTTTAATGTTTTTTTTTTATAACAATGCCTATGAAAGTTGATGATAGGAAATTTTGAAAAAATATTCTCCTCAACATTAAGTCCAAGATCTAGCATATCTAAAAATATTCAAGAAAAAAAATTCATTGTAACTAAATTAGATTGTATCTCAAATCATAGATTTTTCAAATCAAGCCAAGTCAATGGTATTTCAAATTATATGTTTTTCATCAAGTCAAGTCAATATCTTTCATTATTTTTCTTTTTAACCTGGCCAGCCTTGGCCCAGGTTACTTGGATTGGCTTTACCGACTAGAGTTTTAAAACTTATTAAGATTTTATTTATTTTTGTATTTTTAAAAAAAATTATTTTTTTATTTTAAATTAATGTTTTTTTTGATATTTTTAGATAATTTTGATATACTGATATTAAAAATTATTTTAATATATTTTTGAGTGAAAAAATATTTAAAAAAATAACCACACTCTCAAAGTAATTTTTCTTGCGGAAGAAGAAAAGGGAAAGGAAAAGTGAGGAAAAAAAAACATGAGGGAGGGGATGAACACGCCAACAAACCATATAATAAAAAACCACAGATTCTGTACTGAAGATAAGCGGAGACCAATTCGCATGTCATCTCCTATATGGTTCGGGCCAATTAAAGCTCCATCATGTCTCTTTAGTTCCTTTCCCATGTGTTTCTTCCTTGATTCCTACGATACCTAACAAATTATCCTTACCATAATCATTAAGTATTACTTTAAAAGAACAGGATTTTGTTGTTTATCCTTACAAGTATTATCATAGATGAATTGTATAAAATTTTATATTTTTTTAATTTGATTTTTAATTTTTTTATTGTTAATGATTTAGTCATAATTAAAGATCAATTGATTTTAATTTCTCATTAAACTATGAGATAAAAAAAAGAGACTGAAATAAAATACGCGTCAGACATAAGTGACGTGCTATAAACTTCATAAAAGATGGATCTTAGTCCTTGAACTTTAAAAATCAAGCTAATATATAATTTTAGTGCCTCAATATTTCTTTCAATTCAATTTTGGTAAAACAAAATAATTTTTATTATTTTTAGTTCCTAGTTAAGAGAGATCACCGGATTCTGATGGTAGAAAGAGAAAAGTGTTATTGACACCGATTTAGGCTATCAAAACAGATGATATTTGTATCAAATAGTTCCATTTGATGAGGAAAGTTCATACTATGTGTTTTTTCACCTTTAAAGTTCATGAAAAAATAGATGTGAGCTCGGATTGATTTTCGGTTTTTTAAACTGTTTTTTATGCTATATATAGGTTTGCTACGGTTTTTATATTGTTTTATAGATGTTTTCAGGTAAAAAAAAATGGGTTGAAAATATTTTTTTTTTGTAAAATAAACTTAAGCCCCGCATAAAAACTTGTCACTTGATTTTTTTTTTCAAAAATTTTGTGGCAAATAACATGTCTTCCATTCTAGTTACAAAAAATAAATTAATTAAAGGCTCAGTCGTGCGGGTCTGTCAAGGCAAGCCCCGCATAGGCCTTGACAAAATAGGTTAGGTAGATTGGTATAGCCTGCCAGGCCTATCAGCATATGGCCTTCACTTTTTTTTTTCCTAGTTTTTTTATAAAAAGAAATTATTGATTATTTTTTATGGTTTTTCTCTAATTTTTTTAATTTATATTTAAATTAGTACATTTCTCTCTTTTATTTTATTTGGAGAGCTTTTTTAAATGACAATCATATTTTCTAGTTATGCATTTAAATTCAAAGAGTTTTTAGTTATTTATATTTTTAATCTTTTGTATTCGTGAACTTTATTTCTTAAAATAAACAAATTTATCTCAAGATAATACTTCTAATATGTGGAGTCTTGGATGATGTTTTTTTTCCTTTTACTTTACTCGATCAATTTAATTTGTGTCTTTATTTTTATTATTTTTTTCTTAAATAAAAACTATATATTTTAATAAAAAAAATTTAGCAAACAGAACCGGATAAATGTCCTGTCTTTCAAGATTAAATATCTTAATATATACATGTCTCTCGATTTTTCAAGTTTTAATTTTATATATCGTTAATAATCTTTTACTTATTTATTCGTAAATATAGTTCTTGATATATTCGATTATATGTATATATATAATTTTTTTATTTGAACTTAAATTTTTTAAACTATAAATTTTTAAAAAAGCAAGAGTTCGTTTCTATTATCCACTAGATTGCAGGGCAAACTTCAATTTAACCCTTATAAATTCATCTATATTTCACTTTTATCCTTATAGTTTAAATTTCCCCGGCGTTATCTTCAAGCTATCTTTAAGTTCCAATGCTATCCCAGTCATTAAATATTAAATTTGGTTTTTCAGTTCTTCTGAGGTTTCTTACTGTTCTTGTAACATATTACAGCACTCATGGGGACCTGAGAGGGGGGGAAATGAGAGAAAAGTAGGAAAAAACAAAACAAAAAATATGAAAAGATAGCCTTTTGTCTGGTAGTCAGTGAAATTGAAACTCTTAAGGAACTACAAGGGCAAAACTGGAAAATTGTACAGCATGCCGATTGATGCTCTTAGGTTATAAAAAGTAGTTTTTATAGATTCCTGGATTCTTCATCGTCATTTTTTTCCCTACCTAAAAAGGATACGAGTAATATACAGGCAGTATGGTTACCATGTTTGAATATTTTAACCCGAGTTAATAATAAAATCATTTTAATTTTTAAAAATTAAATTAAAATAATATCATTAATTAAGTAATAGATTTACATCTTGGGCTGACCTGGTGTCAACTCCGAGTTAAACTTTTTTTCAAACTCAATCTAAGTTGCAAGTCAGGTCGACTAGGTTTTGTCAATTTAGCATTGCGGTTGAAGCTGCTTTCTCCGCCATCTGAATGGTTATGATGAAGACGACGGGAGCGGTCCAGATAAGAGGACAGAACAGAGGCTGGTGAGAAGAAGCAAAAAGATATTGCTAGTAGAGCCCATAAGTTAAGTTTTGCCAATGGGCAATCTCTGACCTGACACGGTCAAGGAGCCAGACCCATGAACGAGGCCCCGAGAAGAAAAACTATTCGACTGTGTGAATGAATCTCACAAAGCTCTCCTAACAGAGAATTCAAGATAGCAGCAGATAATGATCAAAGCTCCAAAATGCTGACGACATTAACCTTCATTATACATTTAAAGCATAATTTAGGAGAGGAGGGAGACATTATTTCTATTGTTTTCTTGCATCAACTTTTTTCTTAATTGATTATACATTGATAAATTCAGTCAAAACATTAAATTACCTTAAAATTTAATTAAAACAATCAATAATATTTTAGTTAATTAATGAAATGAAAAAAAAATAATCTTAGAACAAAACTAGGAGAAAATCACTGAATAATATGAATTAAACCTAAACATAATGACAATTTGATTGTTTCTTCCTCGACAAGTCTCCAATTAGTAAAGCTCCAAATTAAATGAAACCTAAATTCTAGAAAAATAGAAGAAAACACACAATGTGGCGGCATAAAACTCAAGGATTTTCTCACCTGTCATGCTTGCATGATGTAAATTGTAACGTAATTAATAAATATATGACAAATATTAAAAAGTTTTTTTTTTAATAAATGCAAGGAAAATATAAAAAAATATAAACTCATTTTACACTATCTCTTAACATAGGTTTTCTTTAATAGGAAGAAAGGAAATAAATAATTTAATTTAACAGTGTCAAATATAAGATAATACTATAGCTAAATATCCCTTTAAAAGTAGTACTGAGATCTAATTTAATAATATTTTAGAATTAAAATTACATGTCAAATTATAGAAAATAAAAATATAGGCAAGAATAGAAATGGTATAAATTATTTTGTTTAAATGAGTTTTTTTTTTAATATTTGTAACTATTATATAAAAAAAAAATTTAAATCTTTTAATTTTTGTAACTTTCAAGTCAAAACTAATTTCAAAATCCTTATTATTTTACTGATATTACGAGTAAACCGACGATTTTGACAACAATGCAGCTGCTAATTGAATATCTGGATTGTACATAATAACCAGCTGAGTGGGATATGCAGATTACACGATAGAGGCAAAAATTAGGTCTAATTGCCTCAGCAGAAATGGTTACAGTCTGCAATCAAAGACCCTCGAAGAACCGAATATGGTCTTCAAATGTCTCTCCCAGTCGAATTTTGGACACTGATCCATCATCTTCAACCTAAAAACACAAATTCAAACTCTAAGAACCATTTTTCTAGCCAAAAACCATTTGAACAGCATAAATCATAAATTTTTTAATTGTTAATGAGATGTTCCAAAATTTAACAGCAGTCTTTTGTTATATAAAGACATTAGCAAACAAACGATATGAGTTAGTGAAACAAACATTCTAACATGATTTATAACTTAAGGCATTGTAAGATCCAAAGTTATTCCATACCCAGTACTCAGGAGGGCGCATCTTGAGATTGTATGTCGACGCCATGCTCATACAGTAAGCACCTGCATCATGAACAACCAAACCAGCTCCCTGCAGAAAAACTCTTGATAAGAAAATGCTAATTCTTGCTGCAAACCACAACAAAAGAAAGGAAGAGCAATTAAAAAAAAGAATAACCTTAGCAGGAGTTGGAAGTTCTCTATCCTTTCCCAGGAAATCTGCTGACTCACAGACAGGACCAACCACATCAAAAGTTGAAACTTCCGCACTGGGTGACGCAGGAGAAACAAGCTCTATGTGCTGAAACCAAACACAAAACAAGTCAACTCCAAGCCAAAAAGAAAACAACAGTGTAATGACATTCAAGTGAGGAAAAAGAAAAAAAGAAGGCTCCCTAGTAACTAGAAACAGTAGTCAAAAGGGAGATGATACAGATAAATATAGCAACATGAAAGCCTGAGGAAACCCAAATTTCTTCACTTTAATAAGATATTATATCGATCTATAGCAATAGATGTGTAACTACACGTAGACATTAGCCGCGGGCCATCCTGAAAATAGTCAAACATCACCACCAACCAGAAAGAATGTCAAACATAGTTCAGACACCCAAATCATTTTCAAGGCAATCATTCAGTACCCCTAAAATCCTAGTCATAATGCAAACAAAGGTGTTATAGTCTTCTAAAATATACATGACAACAAGGCTAGATCAAAACCGGATGCCTAAACCATCATGATATCTAAGTGTTGCTATCAAGTAAAAGCACACCGAATGAAAGGCCACTTTCAGATGACAAAATATTTATAAAAAAAGACATCATAATACACTAAAATAATTCCTGTACAGTCAAACATAACAAACTCAATATTAAAAAGGGTTTATCATGTTCCACCACTTACTTGATAAGCATCATAAAGACTAGGGCGGATAAGTTCAGCCATGCTTCCATCTATAACAACAAAATTTTTTGTTCCATTAGTTTTAACCCCAGTGACCCTGTTCACCAGGCAGCAAGTATTTGCAATGAGAGATCTCCCAGGTTCAATAATGAGATTGAGATCTCGTGAGAGCACCAGTTCACGAACCTAACACAAACAACCAATAATGTAAGTATCCAGACTGTAAATATCAGAGTGTACTGAATATGATCTAGGAAAATGATTCTTACAGTGTCAATGAGATCTCTTGGAGTAGGAAGGACAGCACCAGAATGATAATAATCTATACCCAAACCACCTCCAATGTTTAAGTAATCAACTTCAAAGCCCTGGGCTCGGATTTCATCAATGTAGTTAACCATAAGAGCTGCAGCATCTCTGAATATGTCCACCTAAAAGACATAATAAAGAGAGGTTCACTGGACATTCAAACACTGAAATAAGTGGTATATAGAGAAAATACATGAATGCATGATATATGCCCCAGAAAAATGTAGAGAGTGGCGTTAATAGAAGTAAATAGAATAAGAAAGAATGATAAATGATAAATATATGTCAAGCATCCATAGCCAACAAATAGTAGAACGGACACTCGCGCATGCGAGCACACACTCAAAAAAAGAGCATTTGCAGTTGAGATACCTTGGTGATGGTTGATCCAAGATGGCAATGGGCCCCCACAAGCTTCAGCTCATTAGGGTGTGCCTTCACAGCATCCAGAAACCATTGCAGCTTCTCATTTCTAATACCAAATTTAGAGTTCTTATTCCCAGTAGCAACATAAGGATGGACCTGAGGAATACAAGCACAAAGTATTTGATTACACAAAATGCATTTGGAACACAGAAACCTCCACAAAATCTCTATCACATAACTTTAGAAACTTAATCAGCAAAAACTAAAATGTCCACAAATTTATAATATTGATTTTGAAGCATGAAAAGGAAAGCTTATCAGGAATCAAGGATTAAAAATATGATGACAGACCTGGATGAAGTGGTGGTGGAATGAGAGATAAAATTAATCAGTAGCATTGATGCATGGACAGAAATAAGAGTTGCTGTGTTGTTAAAGGCAGTAAATTTGGAGTTCCAAAAGAATGCAGTGTTGACAGGGATTACATTATAGAGCTGCAGCAGATGAAAAGGTGTTGAGCATACACTGCCTGTACATTTATATTATTGACTCAAAAATAGCTAGAGGCTCCATCAGTTCCAACTTCAAATTTTTAACTGATTCTCTGCACAAAAATCTCATTTATCTAACTTCACCTAGGCCATGAATTAACTCTTTCAAAGAGCTCACCATGACTTTTGTGGTGCCAATTTTAAAACATATGAGCAAATCAGCAAGCATTATCCTTTTCTGCACCATCAAAATCACTTGCTCATATGGTAGCTATTACATACCTGAGGGTCAACATCTGGGTTGATCCGAAGTAGAACATTAACCTTCTTGCCAGCAATTCTAGCAGCAGCCACAATATTTTCCAAATCGAATTCACTATCCACGTTAACAAAAACACCTTCTTGAGCAGCTAAAACCAAATCATCCAACAGCTTCCCATTTCCATTAAAAATACACCTGTCCATCCACACATTACCCCTAAAATCAGACCACAAAAATTCCCACAAACACCACCAATCACCTCTCTATAACACAGTAAACTAAATCCCAATCTACTATGAAACCAAGCTCATTTCAATTCGCACATAAAATTTCAAAACTGACCGAGTCATACACATCAAAACACTAAAAGAAGCAAAAACAAGACTGGACTCGATCTTCCAATGACACAAAATATATTTAAAAGACACATACTTTGCTTCAAGTTAAATACAAATGAGGAAACAAGGCTCAGTCTTCCAATAACCCAGCACACATATAAGGACACAAACTTTTTCCACAAATGCACAATAAAATCCACATAGACATACCTCGTGGGATCGAAACCGGCACGGAGAGCCAGCCTAAGCTCGTTACCACTAACCAAAACAGCACCACAACCCAACCCTCTCAAATGCTCCAAAATCTTCAAGTTATTATTAGCCTTAATAGCATACCCAATGATAGACCTCAATCCTTCTAAAGCATCCTTATAAGCCTCAACATTTCTAGTAATCTGTGGCTTACTGTACAAATAAAATGGTCTCTTCTCAACACTCTCCATAATCTCCTGAACCTTAAGGTTCTCACAGTAGAGAAATCCATCTTGGGATTTTGTAAAACAATGCTTAAACTGCGTTTTCTGTGTTGTGGCTGTAGCAGGGTTTTGCTGGGATATAACTGCCTTAAGAGAGTAGCTTTTTGAGAGTTTGAAAGGCAAAGTTGGGTTTTTGGGAAATGGGTTATGGTTTAGAGAGTGAGTTAGGGTTTTGGAAATGAAGGGTGAGTGAGAGAAATTAGTAGCAGCCGCCATTGATGGAGGTGAGGCGAGTGTAAGAGAAAAGTATTTGTTTTAGGGTTTTACAGCGAAGCGTCAATGGGAAAGTCAGATAAAAAGTAGCAGGCAGCACTCACAAGTGACAGCAGAGAGGCTACGAGCTGCCTGCCGTTGGAATTTTATTTTGTATTTCATGACGAGTTACCAGTAAAGAAATATGTTGTAAGAAAGTTCGAACACCAATCAGAATACTTGTCGTTTCCATGGCTGCTCGCAAGAAGCATTTTTTTTATTTTTTACAAAAAATCACCAAATTTTGCACCTTTCATCTTAAAATCTACCATTTATATACACCTTTTCTTTTTATTCAATTACACGTTCAATTCCAAGAAAAAAAAAAGATCTAACCCTAAAAGAAAACAGATTCGATATGGATAAAAAAAATCGAACCCAAAAATTTGTAAATATGTATAAGAAGAAAAAAGAATGAGTAATGCTAATTTTATAAATGTTTTTTCTACTTCATTTTTCAAAAAATATCACGCATGAGATGAGAATGTTATATGTTGAAGAGGTATATCTTATTAGTGAATTGGGAAAAATTATTATTATTATTTTTATAAACTTATGTTGAGTTTTTAGTGTGTATGAACATGCGTTGGATGCACTATTTCCACCCGTTTTGATTAACAAGTACCCAGAAAGAGGAAAAAGAGAATGAAAAGCACGAAACATGCAGCGGCAGAGGGACGCTAATGATGGCAGGCAGATTGATGAAAGGCAAACTGAAAAGACATGTCATGCCATGTTGCGATATACAGCAGCTCAACTACTCTTCTTGGCAAGAGCGTGAATCACCCCATTCCGAGTAATTTATTTTTAAAAGATAACTAATTAATCTGTATGATTAATTAATTTTAAAATCTATAAAATTAATCAAGATTTATATAATTATTAACTTTAAAATTTATAAAATTAATTGAGATGTAAATAAATTAATATGTTAGTAATAATAATAATAATAAAAAAGAGCGTGAATCACCCATGTAATGGCATCAGCAAAGCTTTAAAAAATCAGAGCTACTGTAAGAGCATGCTGATTCTCCCATGGCAGACGTGTACCCTCGAAGGCCCACTATCTCCCACCAAGGCTCTTCTGCTTGGATCAGCTTCATGCTGTAGGAATAAGTAACCCGTCATAGATAGAAATGGATAATAAGATCTTGCTCGAAGAGAAAGCCGAAGAAACATATAGACAAGGAAGTCTCGAGCATAGATAGGCGAGCCCAACCAAAACTTGGAGAGCCCATCATACTTTACACCATTTACAAGGATCGAGAAAATGTTTAGTTGACGAGGGTAGTAAATATAGATTTTTAAGGGTAAATATATTATTTTTTAAAATTTATTTTTAATTTCAGCACATTAAAATGATTTAAAATTATTAAATAAATATTAATTTAAAACTAAAAAATATTCTAAAAACACGATTAAACTGTAATACTAAATAAATTTAAATGTAAACAAACTCATTTTTTTTTCTCTGTGTTAATTAATATTCTATCTAAATCAAGGTCCACACATACCTAGTGAGTGAGATGATAATAAATAATTCTACACTTGTTGTCATGCAACAAGACAAGAAAGAGAATTTAGACCTAGATTTTAGATGATCAAACACTCTCTTCTTCTATCTTGGATTCTGCTGTTTATCTCCTAGTATTTGTATTATTTATTAAGTATTTTCAAGCGTCCTTCCCCCTTTCATAAATGCACTTAGGATTCCCTAACCCGTTAGAAGATTTAGTTTACAAGTATCCCAGTAATCTTAATCCTCGACAATCACTATCTGCCATCCATTTAGCTGTGAAAGAACTATATCCTCCTTGAAGTTTTTTCGAATTCATCACATGCTTCATTGGGTAAACAATTTGCAAGAGCTTTTAATTTTCTTCTCTTACATGAACCAGCAACAGGAGTGCTTATATATATAACATCGTCTTCTCAAGTTGTGGAGCTCCACAAACAAGCAATTGACTTGTGCATCCTAACCTTGATGCAACATCGTGGCTCTGTTGTAGCTTTAAAATTATAAAATGTCAAAAAGCTTTCGTGATCATAGTTACCGAATGCCGGCAACTTCTTAGAACAAATCTTCTTCAAACCATATCACCACCCAACCAACCTCGTAATTTATTAGATAAATACGTGTAATGAACATGTATAGTGGATATACACGACTAATTGTTATTCTTAATATATACATTATATGTAGGGTTAGTCTAACTAAATATACCCTACCACAATCTTTAGATTTATCGATGAAATTTATTCTTTCTGTAATTTCATTGGTAAAAAGAGCACATCATTATTATTTTTACTTTGTTTTAATTTTTTTCACTTTAATTCTCTCGGTAAATACTGAGAGAATATTTCTGTCGGTAAAATTCGTCGGTAATTAATTTATCAACGAAAATATTCTCTCAATATTTCCGTTTGTATTTATCAATTTTCTAGTAGTGATAATATATATCTGAAAATCACATCCTTAACCAAGCATATGTTTGATAAAGTAATTCAAATATTTTTTTTGTAAAAAAATATGTTAAACTTAATGTTTTTTTTATTGTTCTTGACATTTACATATTAAAATCATTGAAAAAACATTTTAAAAAGTTTTTATTTGATATTTTTTTTCAACCGAAATGTTATAGAAATGCATTTTTAATATTAGAGGAACCTAAGATCACATCTTTAAATTTTCTTGAATGCTAGAATCCCAATTTAAACTTAAAAAATCAAGAAACGAATCATATTTTTTTAACTACCAAGTCAACCCCTTGTGATTCCAACCAAAGATAGATAGGCAGGTGCACAGGAATAATGCTAGAAAAGGAAAAACAATCTTAGTGTCTAAAGATTCTTCCAGTTATATTTCAAGATTTATGAGATCCATAAGGGGGCCTCACTCCTTCGATATATGAGATTTGGAGAAGAAAATAGAATATACGTGAT
>Ga0325402_1006323_pt1 | contig 11184 bp, 10 predicted proteins | sample PopdelMetagenome_22_FD_207212 | JGI IMG/M metagenome (GOLD analysis project Ga0325402, IMG submission 207212) | Populus deltoides microbial communities from Bellville, Georgia, United States - Xylem-PdKOR-R3 | ecosystem: Host-associated > Plants > Phyllosphere > Stem > Wood/Secondary xylem...
GTCTTTGTTTTTCAAGCTCCCCCCCCCCCCCCCGATCTTCCCCCCTCTCTTTCTGATTCCAAGTGATCTGATTCCTCGAGGGGAGTAAAGATCAACTTAATATGCATTTCAGCCAACCTGTATGATCACATATATTGAGCGGAGTATATGCTGAAATATGACCAGGACTTGGTACTAATATATTTATAGTAGCATTTATTTCGTTGGAACCAGTGCTACAATTCATCCTTTGAATGAAAACCTGAGCTGTCATGCATGGATACCTTTCTGAGACTTTTTTAAGTTTGTGGTTCACAATCTTTTCATAAGTTTTTCTCCATCATTTGTCAGAAAGTTAATTCAGATGATCGTTTCATCTTTTCGAGGTGAAGTGTTTGTGAAATTCTGATAGTTAATTTTAATTAATGCCATCAATTTGTTGTAGTGAATTCATCACTAGTCCACCTGGAGAGATTTTCAGATATCCAGGAACTAGCTTAACTAGGTTTTGGATGCTAGCTGTGGAAGAAATATATATATATATATAGGTGATTAAAGAAATGCACATTTTATATATTAACCATGATTTTAAGCATTAATACTACAAATTTCATGTAAGGAAAGCTCAAATGGGCCACGCATTCAAGAGTTCAGCTAGAGCTCTATTCAATGCACTTGATAACCCGTGACAAACACATAGAAAGAAGTGGAGCTTCTGTTGTGCTTAACTTAGATGTATACTATCGCGCGCGTGTGAAAAGCTGATATGGGTACTCTTTACAAGTTGAAATTAGCTAGCTTCTAAAGTTTCCTGGTCCTTTTTTCCCATCTTTTCACTGCTCTTTCTTCAATGCCTCTTTTTTTTTTTATCTTTGAGCCATGCACTGAAACTTGATCTAGAAGTTGGGAATCGTTGAAACTTACCGATTCCTTATGTTATATTCTTTCTGATTCTTCTTTTGGTCCCTGTGGACAATAAATGTTCATACAGTGTTAATTTCTTTTTTAATCTTTTCTGTCAAATCCAGGGGATGAAAGTAAATTTGATCATGACTGATTACTGCATGCCTGGAATGAGCGGTTATGATTTACTCAAACGAGTCAAGGTAATATCACCGTATAATCACTAAACTCGCCGCCATCTCTTCTCCTGGGTGTCTTTATTATAATTCGAAGCATATATATGCATGGAGAATGAATGATGCTATTAAATAATCAACAGCATTGCATCCTTACCATGGCTTGAAATATCAATAGCAATCTGGACATAGACTCATAAGGTGTAGAGCTAGCATCTACCACAAATGTTCTGGCACAGAATCTTACTGACCACATAAAAGGGTATAGCCGAGCGTGTATATTTTAATCAAATAGTAATTTACCCTTTTTGCTTACATCTGCAGGGATCTTATTGGAAAGATGTTCCAGTGGTGGTTATGTCCTCAGAGAATATACCGTCCAGAATTAGAATGTAATCGTAACTTTCTTATAATCCCTTTATTTTTCCATTTCTTATCGACTAGAAGGAAAAAAATGTTAAGCATCTCGAATATCTTTCCTTGTAGGTGCTTGGAAGAAGGAGCAGAGGAGTTCTTATTGAAGCCACTGCAATTATCAGATGTTGAAAAACTTCAGACTCACCTTCTAAAGTCGCTTGACAAGTACTCTTCCAAAAGGATTGATGACAACAGTTTTAATACTGACAGCAGCAACATTACTGTTAGCAACAAGAGCAACAGCAACAATATTGTTAGCAAGAGGAAGGCATTGTCTCCAGAGATTGAGGACAGAAGACCTAAAATGAAAGGATTGGCTGTTGTATAGGACAATGGACTAATAATATTAACAGATATACGACCTATTTTTTGATAAATGGGTTGCTTATATATCTAGCGTGTGGCATGTATCATTACTCGGTGTTTTATCGGATAATATGAACAACAAGTTATTATACTGCTGATCACATCCACGTGCAATTCATAAAATATATATTTATGAAACGAGCAGGATGTTTCGTTCCCAGATTTTGTCTTTCAAACCCGGTTTAAACTATCCATTTTCAGGTGCAAGTGCTTGCGCTGCAATGGAAACTCCATAGCCATTGCCTTCTGGACTGCTGAAAGTTAAAAAAAAAAAAAATGTTGGAAGCATAAATTTTTTCTTTTTTACACTTACAGGTATATTTATTAAATCCGGCCGGGGTTCATCAGATCAAAAAATTAAATCTCAAATTCACGGGTTGATATAAATTAATTTAAAATATATTTAAGCTGTTAATATAAAATATTTTATCAGACATATTGTCTTATTTTTTTAAGTTAAAATATTTAAATAAAACAATTCTTATTTATATTGAAAAAACACTTTTTTATATAATATAAATAATAGCCTTAAACTCTAAAGTTTTATGTGAACTCATTTTGCTTTTAGAATCTTTGATTGTAAAAACAAATAAAAAATAAATAAATGTTGGAAGCATAAATCTCTTGGAAAAGGAGCTATAATACTTTTGAGAAAGTAAATCACTAATGAATAGCCAAAATCACAAAGAATGTTAAATTGTAAGTTGGAATGGTTACAATCTATCAGTATTATTGACAAATTCACACCTAAAAAAAAATATGATAAATTTATTTTTAATAGGTATAAAAAATCTCAATAACTTTTCTGTTGTAGATACACTTAAAAGAATAAATATGTCTCGAGAAAAGATTTGGCAGTGTGATAAGCCTAATTATACAAAAATTTAATAGTGTGATAAGCCTCGAATATGCCAAGTCTAGCACTAACCCAAACGTGTTTGGGTTTAACAGTATCTCCAAAAATAAAAAAAGAATCATATTTTTTTTTTAATCCTATTAGAAATAAATTTATCACATATCCGAACATGCATGTAATTACTGGAAAAGGTAGATGTCATAATAATAAGTGCTTGCTGAAATTACCTCACAAAATATGACATGAGTAGCAAAATACAATAAGAACTAACTCGCAAGATCATCCCCTTCAGATGGAAATCTATGATCGTAATCACATGCTGTGCACATCGAAGAAGGTGAAGCAATGTTAAGCAGCCGCTTTTAAACTAAAAAATACATCTCCTATGATGTATTTAGGTTAGAAACCAATTTCCGACTAAAACCCATGAATTAATTAATTGTGAAATCAAGAACATGGAATTTTACCACTACCAAGTCGACATGTTATTGTGAAGAATTATGGGTTGCGTTTCATAACATCTATTCAACGAGCTCGCATTTATAGCTCCAGAAGTTACCAAAAGCCATAAGAATTACACCAACAGGAGGGCAAGCATGAAAAAGGAGATAATCCTTCGTCACCGAAGATTCACCACCAAAACAAGTCACTACCCAAATCTAGCCCAATACACCTTGCTTAAAGGGGAAGGGGAATGGGGGAAAAGTATTTATTGTCCTATGACAAACTATATTTTTCTAAGATATAATGGATAAATGTAAAATAAACCGAACTACTAGGGGTAATTTTCCCTATAAAATATCAAGCAAATCAATTTTAAGTTTTATGTAAACGAACAAATTAGCTAGAGAATTAAATGAAACTTATATCATCAATCCTCAAACTCGCTTCATCTTGTACAGTTTGACACGAGTAGGAGGGTGATAGGGTCTTGATCACCATTTCTTTAGGCTAACCATCGATATGATTCAACAGCAATCAGTATGCATATGCAGGTAAACTCCCCTGGCCAAATTCACGCCTCAAATCCCTCATGCGAGAGGGTCGACTTTACTAGCGATTCCAGTTTGGAAAGCGCATGAAACATGAAAATTCGGTTTTCGGTATGGAGCGATGCAATGAATAATGACGGCGGAGTGAAAATTCTACAGCTTGGCAAAAAACAAAAAACAGGCAAAAAAGGAGTATAGAAACCAGTTCTCCCTTTGCTTATAACCGTTATTTTTCCCTAACAACGAAGGATCAGAGCACATAGTGATTATTCAGGACTAACTATGCCCAAAATTGATACATAACTAAATAGAGATGTTTTTCTCAAAGTTCATCTTTAGCTGGCTCTTGTTCTTTAGCTGGCTCTTCTTCTTTTGCAGGTTCTTGCTGGCCAATTTTATCCCTGTTCTTCTCAATGAAATCAATGATGTCTTGCTTGGTCCTATCTCCTTCATACTGCACCAACTTTCCAGTAGCTGACCTAAAGAAAATTGTGGGGAATCCTTTGACGTCGTAAGTATCACTTGGGATATCATTTGCAGTTGCGTCCTACAGGTGCCACAAAAAAATTAATGAAAACCGTATAGTCTAAATATCAAGGAAAACTGATACGCCAGAGAACCAGTGAATGTGTTGAAGGGTTTGGCTAGAAGTAATTTTCTTCGAGCAAACAAGTAGAAAAATCAAATGAAAAAAAAAAAAACAAAACAGTGAGCAGCCAATCATTGTAATGACCCAAACGTATATTATAATACCTAGTCAAAAATTTAACGAAATAACATGCATGGCTTCTTCAGACAGGAGATGAACAAAACTTACAAGCTTGGCAATAACAACATCAGCATCGCTTTGAAATGAGATAGCAACTTCCTCCAAGATTGGCGCCAATTTTTGGCAGTGACCACACCAAGGAGCATAAAACTCCAAAAAGACTGCAAAGGAGGACAAGCCGCCAAGTTATATGGAAGTCAAGTATCACCGCAGGTTATAGAGAAGAACTAAAACTATAGAAGACAGGAGAGGAAACATCCATTTAAAACATCATAAATATCACTTAAACGAGGAAGGAGAGAAGGGGTAGTTTGGGTGTGTGGCCCCCATGTGGGGAGGGAAGTCCCATTTCACATCTGATATGCATGAGACAAAAGGAGAAAACAATAAAAGGAAGAACAAAGGTGATTTTGTGTACCAGGAAATATGATCTCCCCTCTGACCAGGGGATAGAACCCAAATTCTTTTGTAAAACTGCCATATAGTTACAAAACAAGAGGGCAGAATATGGAAAGGAAAATGACCGCAATGACCAGTAACCATGCACTAAGTTTCACCTCTGTTGCCAAAACAATCGAATTAAGAAAAACTAAGGGCACACATTACTTAGTTACTCAAACGTGTTATAATGGATGCCATAAAAACTGTTAAGATAGAACACAACCCAGAATACAAAATGAGGTACAAAGAACAGATGAGGTTCTCCTCTAATATCTCAGAGATTGAGTGCAAATAACCTAACTAATAATTTTGTGAACAACTTGTAGAACCTGGCAAAGAGGAAAAAGGTACACAGAAAGCACTTGCGCATCACTAAAATAAACAGCAACGATGCCATCCAATGGAACCATCAGGAAAGCAACAATGAATCCTAATCTAGGAATATTGCGAGGAAAGAATTAATGAACTCTAGAATCTAGCAAAGAAATTAAAAGCATACACTAGGCACCTGCACATCATTAAAATAAACAAAGATAAATTAAATGAAACCATCAGGAAAGCACAGATTGCAGTGCATACCAATCTAACAATGTAGTGGAAAAAAAGAACTGATGAAACCTACAAAACTGCAGATTATTCGTACCATTTTTTCCAGATTTGGTAACCAATTCATCAAGGCTGTCAGCAACAACAACTTTCACTGGCTCATCATTAACTTCAGGGATAGGTTCAGATTTCTTAAATGGTGGTACCTTGCCTTCCTGCACAGTATTTCAGCCAGTTTTTTACATTTCACGAAGGTTTTGCTAGTTAATGACAATTGAACACAGAGACCGAATCCATTGGCCTATTGCCCTTCGACTGAAAATTAAGTACCATCATCAAGCAACTTGAAACAGAGCAAATCTTACTGAAACATTTCCTTATGAATATTAAAACACCAACATCACCTTGTATTCCTTCAACCAAGGAGCAATTTGATCAGACACCAAGTTTGCCTTCAAGTATTTCTGTCCATCAGTAGTCTGTATGACGATAAGAGGCACTTGGTCCTCTTTGAGTCCAAAATACTGTTCATCCATGCAAATCTTTCAAAAATTAAAAACATTTCGAGTAAAAAAATAGCACAAGTGTACCATGTAAAAGAAGCCTTACTAACCTGCAGGGCACCTTGACTAGCCTCAACATCACCCAGCAAAAAGACTAACCCATCTCCTTTGTGTAGCCCAGCAACTTCTTGATACTTAGTTCTAATGGAATCGCCATTTTCACTGCTGAAGTTCATAAACAACATAGCCTGCAATTGTCAATCAGGTTCTTAGAAGATCCATAATAAATGGTATAAAAGAAGACATGAATGAAAGTCACCAACAATTCATGTGATAAACCCACCAATATTTTTCAAAAAGGAGTTTAAGTGAAATATTAATGCAAGGAATAAAAAGGAAAAGACCTTATTGTATCTGTTGGACATGGCATGACAGACTGTAATTTCATGAAGGAACGCAGAGAAAAATCTGGAATTAAGCACGTTTTGAAGGAATGAACAGAAATGATTTGGAACCTTCTTAGAAAAGTTTTTTTTTCTTGCAAGTTAACGTTCGACGCAGAAAATGGAAAATCAGGAATTCAACATTATGGTTCAAGCTATCTGTTTCCCTTTCTAACCTTCCAGGCTGTAAAGGCGAATGGAATGTAGTGGAAGGGGACTACCAAGCCCAATCATCCTAAGAGTATCAATGTTTAAAGCATTGCATAATTTAGTAATTTTTAAACATGCACTTTGTAAATTATCAACACATGCCAACACTAAGAATTCATGTTTTTATACCTTAGCAAGGGGGCTGTCAAAATATTTGACAACAAAAGGGTGATTGCTTGGGTCTTTATTGAAGAGAGTCACAATGGGAATGCTGGACTCTTCAACAAACTTCTCAAGAGCATCCACATTGAAGTCCTGCAAGCATGTGGCTTTGTTAGAAGAAACCAGTGATTCACAAGATAGTTGAAGATCTGGAAAAGGATAGACAATTTTACATCAAACCCACTGTAAATAAAGCAATACCTTAGAATCAACAAAGAGTTCATCAAATGGCTTGAACAATCTAACTAGGGGTCCAGAAACTGATGATTCCCCGCGTGGAAGGTACTTAGCATCCAAAGTATGGCCGAATTCATAGTCAGAACGCAATTTCTCTGCTACAGCCAAAAAGTTCTCAAACTCCTCCCCAGAGAACTTTGGGAATACCCCAACCTGCAAAACCATAATAATAACTGTTCACATGCAAAATTCGGTCACAGATTAAAAAAAGAGTGAAAGGCATCAGAAGATGAACTTACAATTACTACTTTCTTGTCACCAATGAAACCAGTAGCATCATCATCTGATTTTAATTCAGCAGAAGCAGGACCACTTTGTTTCTTCAGATACTCAACAATTCCATCTGCCTCACGAGGGCCTTTGTATTCTTGAACAGACTTCCCTCCCTTTCTCAAAATTACAATAGTGGGGAATCCCTTGACGTCATATTGACTAGCGATCTCTTTATTAGCATCCTCATTCGCATCAACTTTGGCAAGAACAACTTGAGGATCATTGCTGCTCAGTATAGAAGCAGCTTTCTCATACTACAAAAGAGTATAACAATAATCCCAATTATATAACCATGATCCCAATCTTAATCAAGGCAATCAGACAATTATAAAGAAAAGTTGTTTACCTCTGGAGCTAGCTTCTTACAGTGTCCACACCTGTTAGTAAAACACAAAAGATTTTAAACTCTAACCCAAAATCAATTCCAAAAGGATTTTTCAAATTTTGATATAAAATACATCAATAGATTAAAAAATTATTAAAAAAAATTGATAACTTCATCATCAAAATTTATACAAGACGAAAAGGTCACTTTGCAGTTACAAGATCTAACTTCAATCCCATTGCTAAAACCGTAATTTAAAAAATAAAACCAACAAATTACTAGATCTAACATTAGATCAAGAATCACATAATAAAGCATAAAAAAACGAGATCCATAAGAACAAACACGATGAACCATATTTAAAAAAAATAGTGAAAGAACCAAGAGAAAAGGGCAGACAGAATTGAATTGTAGTGTGTACCAGGGAGCGTAGAATTCGACGACGATGAAATCGTGCTTGCTAACGGTCTCATTGAAATTGGAGTGATCTAGAGTCAACACGTACTCCTTTGATTCATCCTCTCCAGCAGAGAGCGCTACAATTAGAGAGAGGAGGAATATACAAGACCAGAACGAAACCGTAGAAGCCATTGTTGGGTGGTTGAGAGGGAGTTTCGACTTTCTTCTTGTTGAAGTGGGTACAGGGTTTTATGGAGGCTTGTGAGTAGCAAGAGAACGAGACAAGCATGGAAGTAGCACGTGACATCTTTTGCAGATATTTTTATATATTTAGCTTCTCGAGTATTTTTTTTTTCTGCCTACTCGCTTTGTCTGTGGTGGCCTATCCAGGTGGATGGTTTTCATTGGTTTAGTCGCGTCATGCGTATATATTTGGTAAGTTGAATATATTAAGGTAGGTATATATCTTGTATTCTTGATTTTTCCCTAGGGGAGTAGTATGGGTTAGACTGGTATTATCTCGGTGGTGCCGCGCGTATAGATGGGGAAAGTTTCAACCAATTGAATAAGAAAACGTCAGAGTTGCAGCATTCTAAAATTGTTTAAACTTTAAATCAGTGGTCCACGTGATTTGTTGCTGAGGATCTGCTGCTTACAGTGTACACGTATGGGATTGGGCCTCTTTTTTTTTTTTAGCTTTGATTCTCCTGTTGTAAACGGCTCTTCCATCTTTTTTCAAGGAATTTTGCTTTATTCCGATTATTAGACACTAATGACTGGGTTAATTACAACGTTCGGATGCCATTTTTCATCCTTTTCTCGGTCAACTATATGAATTTTATTTTATTATAATTTCTTGCTCTGATAAACAAATTTTTTAGATGCCCTAGATAGTAAGTGCATTTTGTAAAAAAACTTCTTCTAATTTTTATTTTTTAGCATGGAACTTTTTTTTTTGGAAGAATTTCCTTCAAGATAATATTATATTAAATAAAAAATAATTTAATTTAAAATAAAAGATGTTAGCAAAGATTGCGGTAGGAAAAAAAAAGTCAAGGCTTCACTATCCATAACTTGCACTGACAAAATAATAATAATAATAATAATAATAATAATAATAATAATAATAAACAGGGTCACATTATCTTGATACATGTTCTTTTAACTTGCATCGACAAAAATGATTTTTTTAAAAAAAAATAGTGATTATGGTTAAAAAGATATTATTTCACTTAAATAGTTAAGAGATATATTAATAAGAAAATTAAATTTAGCTTTGAAAAACACATGTTTCCTCCCTTTTTCAAATAGCTTAAATTTTTAACTAAAATTTATTTTAATTTTTGTTCCCTTTTACTATCAATATGTGCCCCTAATAAAAAAAACCAATATTGTTGTTTTTCAAGATATTAACAATTTTTTTTATGGATAATTATAATTTGACACAATGTACTAAATTTTGATAATAATTTTTTCATTAATATTGAATGAAAAAAAATATTTATATTTACTCATATTCTTTTCATTTTTTTTTATCAATTTAAGAATTCATGACAAAAAAAAAATTAGAATTTTCCTTGATGAAGTTTAAATTATTTATTTTCTAACATAAAAAAATATTGTTATGTACAATTAATTTTTTAAAATTAAAAAAATTAAAAAGCTTCACATGAGATCATATATCTTTATTTACATTTTTATCAAGCTTTTCAACTCAATTAATAAATTAAAATCAATAGAGTTGTTATCGTTTATTGATACATATAATTATTATTTTTTTTAAAATACATGTATTAATTTTTTAATTTGTAGTTATATTTTTTCTTAATGAAAAAAAAAGGGTTAGCAACATCCATATATATTTTTTTGTTGAAAAAAAAATCTCTCCATCTCGCATGGAATAGTTATCCCAAATTTGATTCTCTGTTCAGATAAATGACAAGCCATCTACATCATCGAATTTGAGAACTATTATATAATAATAAATAAATTACTGGTAAAATTAAAATATTACTGCTCTAATCAACCAAACTTTTATCATGTGATTCTACAGTGTTTGACCGGTGGTTTTGAAAGAAAAAAAAGTGTACTCAAATAAATAAAATTAAAGCTCGTGTCCTTGAGTGAGATAAGGTTAAAATTAGTGTACCGATATCTCGACTGTCCAAATAATTACTGGTGACATTCGTGTGTGTATGGACGGTTTGAAAGCGAAGATGAAATTGATTTGCTTTTTATGTGGACGGTTGATGCTGATGAACTAGATCCCATCCAACGGCCAACGAGGATGAGTGAATAACGAAGTGTAAAAGACCTGCAAGGCCTCTCTCGTATCAATACCTGGATTTTTTATTTTTTATTTTTTATTTTCATATTCCAAAGAATAAAACAGCTTCTTCGAATTCAAAGAGTTGCGACACTCACACCGAACTGTTGAGGTCTGTGCACTGCCAAGCCCAATCCAGTCAATGCCAGTGCAAAGGAGGAGATCTTAAAATGTCTTCGGAAAAAATCCTCAAGCGAGCCCTGCCGAATTATTTCGGTGCAGCTAGGTGAATACGTTAGTACATTACTGTAGCGCAATACACGACCACGCCGTTTCTTGAACAATTCGGTTTTTTTATTATCAGCCTTTTAGAAATAATTTCATCCTCACAGGTTATATATTATGCTAGTAGTTTTTTTAACTGAGATTTGCTTCGCTTTGCATGATCTCAGTACAAATTATCTGGAAAAAATTATGACTTTTAATTAAAGATAAATTTTATAAAATTAAATTCAAGATTATAATTAAAAAAAAATAGAGCCCACTATTTAAAAGACATTAAAAACTTTAATCTGGTTGTAAAAAATTCAATTTACGCATTATTTGATTCCTAGAGTTTTATAATTTTATTTTTCAACTCTTGACTTTCTTATTTTTATGTTGTTTTAGCTCCTGAGTGTTGGGACAGTAAATAGAAAATCATTGAAAATAAAAAGAGAGGAATAGGTTGTTGGTCGACCACGTTCCGACCATGAGAAAAACTAATCTTGGAGTTCATGGGTTCATGAGGAATTTCATAGAAGTAGTTTGATTTTTTTCATGGAAAAAGTAGATCTGATGTCGGGAGGGTTTATTTATTCAAATTAATTCTAGTTTTTATATCAGATTAAAGATGTTTTAAGGGTTAAAAATAAATTTAAT
>Ga0325402_1006326_pt1 | contig 11183 bp, 10 predicted proteins | sample PopdelMetagenome_22_FD_207212 | JGI IMG/M metagenome (GOLD analysis project Ga0325402, IMG submission 207212) | Populus deltoides microbial communities from Bellville, Georgia, United States - Xylem-PdKOR-R3 | ecosystem: Host-associated > Plants > Phyllosphere > Stem > Wood/Secondary xylem...
TTTTCCCTTTAGGACACATGACATAAGATGCTTGCCTCTTGCTTTTTACCACCAAAATGGTGAAATGTATTCAATATAAGTAATTCTTGTGCTCTTGTGGCGAAGAACTGACAGTACTATAAGATGGCCACCAGCATCTTGTTTGGACTTTTATGGAGTTGGAGTGTAGACATATTCCTTCTCCAAAGCCTTTAAAATCAGAATCATTTGTGCCCAGATAATATATTTCTTTATACGACAAGATTTTGTCCACCAATACCTTCTTTTTTCTTTATTTTTTTAGATTTGAGGAAACCTCACCTCTCAAAAAGTGTATTTTATGGGCTCAGATAAGTAAATAAAACTCCAACTATCCTAAACTCTTACAAAAAATATACGCCCTGACTCAAACTCAAGACTAGATACTATAAGTACTCCAATACCCTTTCTTGGAAAATCCATTTTCATGAATCTGGTTGAAAAAAAAAATAAAATAATGATTTCATCAGCGACATTAAAAGCCTTTGTCTTTTTTGTGTATTTGGCTAATGTCCAACAATGTCATCCATGCTTCTTGATTTCGGGAAGCATTGCTGCAGAAGTCTTTCCTCAAAAAAAAAAAAAAAAGATTTTGTTTGGCTTGATTATTTGAAGCCAGAATCCAAAATAGTTGTTAAAATGAAACACATCCCTTAATTGACTTGAAGTAGAGGCTATTGCTTGAGGTTGAATTAAGTAAAGCAAAGATTAATTATTATCTGCTACTCACGTTCAATTATTATTTCAGAGACAGAAAAAAGATAAAAATAATTGAATAAAAAAATATCCTCTAGAAAATATAGTTATGTCTTTACATGTTTGTTGTAAATGCAATGATTATGATCCTAAAAGGGATGTTTGACATAACTTCTTTTTTTGTTTTAGTATTTTTTTAAAAGTATTTTTTATTTGAAAAAATATTAAATTGATGATTTTTATAATGTTTTTAACATATTAATATTAAAGATAAAATAAAAGGCTAGATTTTTTTTATTTTAATATATTTTCATTCAAAAAACTATTTAAAAAAACAACTTTTCCTACAAACCCAAATACCCTTAAATTATGAATGAAAAGGATTGTTCTTTACGACTTTTTGTTATGTAGCCAGGCCGGTTTGTTTTCATCTGCTTTTTGGGGTGTGGCTCGACACTTTGTTTATTTCATGTATGGTTTAGTGGCAAGCAAAACAGTCTGGTACCCCTTTTCTAGAGTAGAAACAAGAAACTTGATTTCTGCCTTATCCGGGCTAAAAAAACCTTTATTAACCCTAAATTTCAAATGATTTCACAAAGAGATCGATCCCTCGTGGTGGATGGCATATTGGTTCAAGTGACAACCAGCTTAAGACTTCCAAGCCAGTTGCTGCTAATACATGCTGACGATGTAGTTGGTGCTGGACCTCTCCCTCTCTCTTCTGTGGTTAGGTCAGAGACAGACAACTGGAAGCTAATAACCTAAAGATATCTTAGAAATCAGCTTCTGTCCTACCAAACCATGGCACCACATCGTGAGCCTGAGAGCAGCAGCAATAACCTACCTGCTAGTAGAGCCATTGGAAAGTGCGGGAAAGGGACTCCTGCTTGATGGCAGCAACCCTTTTAGCATCCCATAATTCAACATTAAGAGATTGTTCAACCTAAGTTGTTGTTTTTTAGCCTCTCGAAGAAAAGCTCACGCACTCACACAAGAAAGTAATGGGCCACACAGCTCTATACCCTCCCCTCTCTCTTCCATCAATTATGAGGGGTTGGAGGAGAAAACTTGCACACAGCACCCTCTTGGAAGGTTAGCCAATTCCACCTACAAACAGGGACCCACCTAGGAAACTTTTTCATGGTCTGATTTTGAGGCTTTTAGCAACTAAAAAGCTCTTCTCAACTGCAAAACCTCATGGCTAAACTTCAGATGCTAAAGATTTTGCAGAACTTTTAGACTGAGGAAATGATGAAGTGTCATGATTTGATGAAGAACAGGGACAAAAAACATATTTCAGACGGTCAGCTTTTCTGTAACAAAGAGAATAAAAGGAAAGTTAAACATGAGAATGGGAAAACAAATTAAGAATTGAGGATTGATGACAGTGCCCTAAAGACAAAGTGTAACACACATTTAACGAAGTTTTCAGGGAATTTATGGAGGTGAGCAGAGATAAGAATCTTTGAAGGGAGAAGTAAAGAAGGCCCATTACAACCACAACTGCCAAGGCTCAGGGGTTCCTTGGAGTAGCATTAAAGACACTGCATTGCTGCATTGCATCTTCTTCACTGTTACAGCACCTACACCACCCAAAAATAAATGTTTTTTCAATAAAAAAAAAAGAATATAAGAAAACAATGTACTAGATTTATAAGCAGAAGCTTAGAATTTATGCTTTTATGATTTCTAGTTGAGGAACATGGGTTGTGCTCCTCAGATTCTCCACATGATCTTCATCATCACTATATTCATGCTCATATTATTACAAAGTGCCCACGTTTTTATTTCCGATGATGCTTCAGTGGATGCAGAAGGGTTCTTCCAAGCTCCTGGCCTACCAAAGGTGAATTTCATAAAGGAAAGTACTGGAGATGTTAATAATGAGAAGCAGATTGAAAAAGTCTCTGGAGAAGATGAGAATGAAGAAAAAGAAACACTGATAGTTCAGAAGTTTAGAGCTTTACTTGGACTAAAGAGTTCCAAAACAAGAAGCTCATTAACTGAGTTTGTGTCACGAGCACCTGCTCCATCAGCCACCATGGAAACTGAGCCTCCTGCTTTTGCTCCTGCTCCTCCAAGGTTGCCAATTCATGTACATTCTTATTCTCCACTGCATCACAAACATCTAGCCCCACCACCACACAAGATTCAGAAAGAGCACAAAGATAAAAGTCGACTTAAAAGAATTCTTGTAGCAGTTCTAGTGTCTGCAGGAGCTGCCTTCTTGGTTTGTGCTCTTGGGCTTATTTGGTTCTCTGGAAAATTCAGGGAGCATAGGAAAAAATCTGCAAGAATAATGTCGGTGCACAGGAAAAAAGGAAGAACCAGAGGTAAATCAAAGTTTGTTAGTTCTCAAAAGTCGGCAAGCAAGGTGAGCTTAAATCCTGCCCTTGATCTCTTGTATCTTAATTCATTAGAAAAGGATTTGGAGCAACAAACTACTTATCTTAAGCAAACTCCTGAAACTGTAAACACATTATCAAATCATAGCACTCCAAAGTCTTCAATGTATGAGAGGCAGGAATCAAAGCAAGAATTGATAGTAAAGTCAGATTCTGACAATGCTAGTAGTTCTTCCACAAGGGAAATCACGTCTGTTCATGGTGATGGGGAATCGGTAAAATATGAATCTGATGGCGGTAACTCTTCATCTGGGGATAAAATTATTCCCACTGAATGCCATTCATCAGATGATGAGTCTTTTCACTCTTTTGTTGATTCACATTCATCTAATGTTCGGCTTTCTAATGCTTCGGCTGGTAGTCTTAGTGATATTTCAGAAATTCCCCCCTCAAATGTGCCACAGATAATACCATCTCCTTCACCACCTCCTACAAATTTAGACATTCTAGAAGCAACACAAGTTCAGGATAAGAATTTCACAGCCCCCCCACCCCCACCCCCGCCACCTCCTCCCCCACCCCCGCCACCGCCACCTGCTCTTGCACCAAGAATGTGCATACCTTCTTCACGCACACCTTCTGGATCAAGCAGAATTACATCTGAAGCTTCAAGTTCTTCTTCATTACCAAATTTGTCACCTCCTAGGAAGTCAGATGCTTCTTCAGGATCAAACCGCCAAACACCTCGAAATGACTTACTGCCTTCAACTCAAAAGTCTCCCAAACCTTTACGAGCGCTGTCGAGTATTCCTCCTCCCCCATGCCCACCTCCAATATTTCTAAAAGGAAATAATAGCTCTGCCAAAGGCCCACCTCCTCCACCATGTCCACCTCCATTTCTGAAAGGAAATAGTGGCCCACCTCCTCCACCATCTCAACTTCCTCAATATACACCAGTAGGAAAAGATGGAGTACCACTGGCAAAATTGAAGCCACTTCATTGGGACAAAGTTAGAGCAGCACCAGACCAAAGCATGGTGTGGGACAAGATAAGATCAAGCTCATTTGAGTAAGTTTTTGTGTTCGTATTTACTATATAGTTCCAATTTTCTACTAGGAGTTATTAACATGGGGTTTCTTAACAGATTAGATGAAGAGATGATCGAATCGCTTTTTGGATACAATTTACAAAGCACAACGAAGAATGACGAAGCGAAGAGCAAAACTCCTTCACCAAGCAAGCATGTACTTGAGCCAAAGAGGCTGCAGAATATCACTATCCTCTCGAAAGCCATAAATGCAACTGCTGAGCAAGTATGTGAAGCACTAATGAGAGGTACGTTTTTGTAAAGTTGAATATTTACGTGAAGCACTAATTCCTAGGAGGTTATGGTCAGACCCCAAAATGTCTCATCCTTGAATAATTTTGAACAGCAAAGCTGAACAGAATTTTAAAGATTGCAAATGCAGAGAGTACATCCTTTTAGAATCAAAGTTAGAAATTTCAATAAAGAGAATTCATCTCCTCCTGCAAATGAAATCTTGATAGATGTCTTACGTTATAAATAAACTAACATCTCGAGATAGAAGAGACAAAAACAATGCGACCAAGGAAATATATTTCCCTGTCTTTTCTATTTTAAAATGACTGAAATTTACTCCAAAACTGTCCATTTAATTCATGTCTTTATCTCCATCACTCCAACCATTCACGTTTCTATTCCCTTCTGTATCCATCCCTTTTGTCCAAGGACACTATTACTAAATTCTTTTGATACTTAACATTAGAAATGAGTGCTATGCACAAATATTATATACAGCGCATGCATGCTATAACAACCAACTAATACTGTGGACATCAGGAGATGGCTTGTGTTTACAGCAACTCGAGGCACTGGCGAAGATGGTACCTACCAAGGAAGAAGAGGCTAAGCTATTCGGTTATAAAGGAGACATCAATGAGTTGGGGTCTGCAGAGAAGTTTGTTCGAGTAGTTCTTAGCATACCGTTTGCCTTTGAACGAGTTGAAGCAATGCTTTATAGAGAAACTTTTGAAGATGAGGTGGTTCATCTGAGAAACTCTTTTTCAATGCTAGAGGTAACCATCAAACCATACAACAGAGCAACTTTTCATCGAAACAATATTTCAACACAACTCATACCTCTTTCTTTCTAATTCTTATTTGATGCCAGGAGGCTTGCAAAGAACTCAGGTCAAGCAGACTCTTCCTAAAGTTGCTTGAAGCAGTGCTCAAAACAGGAAACCGAATGAATGTGGGAACAATCAGAGGAGGTGCTAAAGCATTCAAGCTCGATGCACTCCTTAAACTTTCTGATGTAAAAGGAACAGATGGTAAGACTACCTTACTCCATTTCGTTGTCCAAGAAATAATCCGGTCAGAAGGGATTCGAGTATCAGATAGCATTATGGGGATGATCAATCAGAAAAACAAAACCAAAACCGTCGAAGAAAGGGAAGAAGATTACAGAAGAATGGGACTAGACCTTGTTTCAGGTCTAAGCACAGAACTCTACAATGTCAAGAAAACAGCTACAATTGACATAGATGTTCTTGCAAGTTCAGTCTCAAACCTCTCAGATGGGATTGATAAATTACAGCATCTAGTAAACAAAGACTTATCAACCGACAAAAAGAGCATAAACTTTGTGCACACAATGAAAACCTTCCTAAATTATGCAGCAAGGAATCTAAAAGAGTTGCGCGAAGACGAAGATAGAGTCCTATTGCACGTTAGGGAAATTACTGAATACTTCCATGGAAACGTAAGCAAAGATGAAGCCAACCCGCTTCGTATTTTCGTGATTGTAAGAGACTTTCTGGGAATGCTAGATCATGTCTGTAAAGAACTTAGGAGCCTCAAAGTCCCTAGCATTCCAAATCCTCTTGCTCCATTTAGGTAGATTGGACAATTGCATTGTGTGTTTATACTTTATAGGATTATCATCCAATCACCAACTTGAATGTAGCCTTATTTTTTTGTGAATTTCATCTAGGGTTTTGGCTTGTTTAGTTTGATTGGCCTTGTAATCACAAGTAGCTGTGGGATCAAGGCTTTGTTAAGTGAGCTAAGTTAGACTGAATTGATTACATAAAGGATTTGCAATGACAGTCAATGTATTAATCATCCCAAGTCAGATCAGATTTTCAGATAAAATGCTTAGTGCTAAACAATTGTTAAGACATAAAAGAAGCAAGAAATTAAACCCTAAATCAGCTACATAAATTATACAATTTTTCTCTAAATTTTCCATATGATTCAAAAGTTCCTTTAAAAAGGAATAACTAAAAAAAAAAAAGAGTTTTTGCCAGGTATGTACATGCAAGATTTCACGTATTAAAATATAATAAAAATAATATAAAAATTATAATAATAAATTTAATTATAAAAAAATTAAAATCTCTCTTGAAGTGCTCTTCACGTGCATAAATTTTCTAATTAGCAATTAGATCTGAATCTTGCTTTGAACAAAAAATATTCACACGAGGCTGAAAATTTTAATTATATGAGATATTTAATTGGTTTGATTTGATGAAAAAGAAGAATGAAGAGTATTTATATGGATTCAAAAGCTTTTAATCATGCAAGATTTTATTTTGATTTGATTTGACAAAGAAAAAAACTTTGAATCTTTAATTTTATTTAATGAAGGAAATGACTTTGATTATTTACTTTCTTGATGAATTTGAATTTTTTTTAGAGAACTAGTATTTGTATTTAACATTTAGTTTTTCTTTTCTTTTCTGTATGATATTTTAAAAAATAATATAAAAATTACTTAAAATATCATTAGTTAGAAGGATATTAAAATAAGAACCATGAAATATATTTATAATATATTTTTTAATTTAATTTAATCTCGTACCTAATAAATTTAATATTTTAATTATAAAAAGCTTGAGTCATGAGTCAAACTTTTTGAAATTTTAATATGTACAAGATGGATGAAAGTTAACTTCAGATTAATTTGTTTTAAAATCTAGCTTGAGATAGAATAAAAATCGATTAGATTTTAGATTGAATTATCTGGACTGACTTAATAATACTGATGGAAATTCAGGAGAAAATCAATAAAGACATCGTTTTTTAAAAGAAAATAGCCCCTTTTTATATATATATATATATATATATATAAATACTCCTAAAACAGTTAAACCCGCCACAACACTCTTCAAAAATCAAGAACCTTCAAGACGGAACCCGCGAATATCCACATGTAAGGTTTCTATTGGGCCGATAACGTGCTAGAGCTTGAAGGGCACAACCAACAAAAAGAAAGGACTTACGTGGATCATTTCTATTGGGTTGAACACTATCAAACTATACAGCCACCGTTACTTTAACGCCTTATAAATAATAACCAGCTTCGCAGTGCCTCTAGAGCTTCACTTCAAGAAAACAGAGAAAGCTTGTTCTGTTTTTATTATATAGATTTTCACTGTAATAAAAGCAAGAAAGATGAGGGTCAAGCATAAAGCAGCTTTTGCCTTTTTTTTTCTCTTTGTTTCAGGTAAGAAGAAATGTTAAAGGAAAGGTTTTTGGAATTTCTTTTTGGTTATAAGCTTGTTGAGTTTTATGGTTAGTGCTCTGTTTTTGCTGATGAGAAATTAGCTTAGAAGGTTGATAAATCAACAAAATTTGATAGTTTACGTACTTGATCATTGTAGTTTCTTTGTTGGGGTATTGTTTTCATGGAAACCAAACAGGGTTTTGAGGGAATAATAATATGAGTTGTTTCAAAGATAGAAAATGCAAGAGAATGTGAGAAATATTATGTGTGCTTTCATTTCTATTGCTTCTATAGAATTGAAAAGTAATATAGAAAGTATATTGAGTGTTATTCATTCACTTCAACACAGTCTTTCATCTTTGAAATTTGTCTTAAAAGGTTCCATTTTTTGCTTCTTTTGAAGAATACTACTTTCTAGGATTAGTAGTGGCAGCAGATGATGGACCAAAGCTAGGGACTGTGATTGGCATTGATCTTGGGACTACTTACTCTTGCGTGGCTGTCTCTCGGGACGGCCACGTAGAGATTATAGCCAATGATCAAGGTAATAGAGTAACTCCTTCATGGGTGGCCTTCACCGATACCGAGCGTTTGATTGGAGAGGCTGCAAAGAATCAGGCTCCTATGAATCCTGAACGCACAATATTTGGTGTTAAGCGTCTCATTGGAAGAAAGTAAGAAGAAGCCACTCTTAAAGTCTTTCGCATAGTCGTAATTTGAATATATTTTGTAATTGCGGTAGTGAATTGAACTCGGTTGGTGCTCATTTCGTATTGTTTGGTGTAGGTTTGATGATCCAGAAGTTCAAAGAGATATAAAGTTCTTACCTTATAAGGTTGTGAACAAGGATGGTAAGTCTTATATACAGGTGAAGGTGAAAGGAGAGACTAAGGTGTTTAGCCCCGAGGAAATCAGTGCTATGATATTGGGAAAGATGAAAGAAACAGCTGAGTCTTACTTGGGGAAGAAGATTAAAAACGCAGTTGTCACTGTTCCTGGTACATTTTAAACCTTTTTCTTTGTTTCTTATTCAGATTTTATGTTTGAATATTGTCTGCCGGAGTTTCCTTTTGTTCTTTGTTGTAGCTTACTTCAATGATGCTCAAAGGCAAGCGACGAAGGATGCAGGCATCATTGCCGGGCTAAATGTGCCTCGGATAATCAATGAGCCAACAGCTGCAGCTATTGCCTATGGCTTGGACAAGAAAGGAGGAGATATGAACATTTTGGTTTATGATCTTGGTGGTGGTACATTTGATGTTAGCATCTTGACTATTGATAATGGTGTTTTTGAGGTTCTTTCTACTAGTGGAGACACCCACTTGGGAGGAGAGGACTTTGATCAGAGATTGATGGACTATTTCATCAAGTTGGTCAAGAAGAAGTACAATAAAGACGTAAGTAAAGATAAGAAGGCTCTTGGGAAGCTTCGAAGGGAATGTGAGAGAGCTAAGAGGGCGTTGAGCAGCCAACACCAAGTTCGAGTAGAGATTGAATCACTCATTGATGGCATTGATTTCTCAGAGCCAATAACAAGGGCAAGATTCGAAGAGTTGAACATGGACTTATTTAAGAAGACACTGGGGATAGTGAAGAAGGCTATGGATGATGCGGGATTAAAGAAGGCTGATATCAAGGAGATTGTGCTTGTTGGTGGAAGTACCAGAATTCCCAAAGTGCTAGAAATGTTGAAAGAATATTTTGATGGGAAGGAACCTAACAAGGGCGTGAATCCAGATGAGGCTGTTGCCTATGGTGCTGCTGTTCAAGGTGGAATTCTTAGTGGCGAAGGCGGAGAGGAAACCAAAGGTTGCTACTTAGCTCTTATTTTTCTGTGCTTCTGTTTGGATATGATACTATCAGATGAAAGAAGCTATTTATGTTCAGGAAATGCCTAATAGGATTCTTTTTATTTGTTTCAGGCCTTCTTCTACTTGATGTTACTCCTCTGAGCCTCGGTATTGAGACAGTTGGGGGCGTAATGACAAAATTGATCCCAAGGAACACTGTTATACCGACTAAGAAGTCCCAAATCTTCACCACCTACCAAGACCAGCAAACCACAGTGTCTATAAAGGTATGTGAAATACCTAATGCTACTGACCATTATCTGTACTTGTGTATACGTCGTCGGGCTTATTCGTTCTTGAAATTTCAGGTTTATGAAGGTGAAAGAAGCTTAACAAAGGATTGCCGTGAGCTTGGAAGATTTGATCTATCTGGCATTCCTCCAGCTCCAAGGTAATCTGTCATTGTAAACAAGAGGAATACTATGAACATTTTGGGATTTTGGAATCTCACGACCCACGACTGACTTATAGTTGGATACAGTTTAATGTAGTGAAGTAGGGTGTGCAACTCTCATTGCTGATTATAATATTTTTGCAGGGGAGTGCCCCAGATTGAGGTCACATTTGAGGTTGATGCCAATGGTATTCTGCATGTGAAAGCCGAGGACAAAGCAGCAAAGAAGTCTCAATCTATAACCATCACCAACGATAAAGGGCGTCTAAGCCAGGAAGAGATTGATAGGATGGTGAAGGAGGCTGAAGAAATGGCTGAGGAGGATAAGAACGTTAGGGAGAAGATTGATGCTAGGAACAAATTGGAGACTTACATCTATAACATGAGAAGTACAATCAATGATAAAGACAAGCTTGCTGATAAGATCGATTCGGATGATAAAGAGAGGATCGAAACTGCATTGAAGGAAGCACTTGAATGGTTGGACGATAACCAAAATGCAGAGAAGGATGATTATGAAGAGAAGTTGAAGGAGGTGGAAGAAGTTTGTGATCCTGTCATAAAACAAGTTTATGAAAAGAGTGGAAGTTCAGCTGATTCTGAATACGAGGAACCAAATGATGAATTGTAAATCCGCTTCAAAGTTTGCTACTAGTTTATCAAAATTTCATCACAACGCCAGACATTTTGCAGCAGGTTTATGAAACACATCCATACCTCCTCCTCCCAAGAATCTATGAAAACAATTTGGTGTTAGTTAGCCTTTGTTGCTAACGAAGAGGACTGTAACTATAATGTTTTTTTTTATTTTTGATATTCACATATTAAAATCATCAGCAATTACTAAAAAAAAAACATTATTAATTTGATATCTTTTAAAATCAAACGCATTAAAATACATGTGTCTAATTTCATAGAGTCTGTCACCATATCCAAGGATGAAAATGTCAAACGCTTTTACAAGCCACCATGACTTTGTTTCTTCAATTGAGGTAACCTTTTTTTGTTAAGGTCTGCACATGGATGATAAATCCCTCGTCGAAGAAAGAAGTAACGATAGGTTGTTGTATCCAGGGCCCTCCACTCTCTTGGAATTTCCTAGCTTCTTATCGCCCCTCTTCCTTGAGAGGAACATCGACACCCTATTCGGATGCGTTTGTGATGTCCATCTCAACAGCAATTTTAAAGCATCAACATGGTAAGCAAATCTTGAAAAATAATGTCTTAAAATCTTACCTTGCCAAAGGAATGATCCGAGGAATGATCACTTTCTGAAATGCCATGAACAACAACCGATCCGAGGATGTGATTAGTTCATAGACAACTTAGACCCATTATTTTTCTATTACC
>Ga0325402_1006327_pt1 | contig 11182 bp, 8 predicted proteins | sample PopdelMetagenome_22_FD_207212 | JGI IMG/M metagenome (GOLD analysis project Ga0325402, IMG submission 207212) | Populus deltoides microbial communities from Bellville, Georgia, United States - Xylem-PdKOR-R3 | ecosystem: Host-associated > Plants > Phyllosphere > Stem > Wood/Secondary xylem...
ATCCTGTTGATGCACATCGAAGGAAGAAAATTCCATGGGCATGAAAAGAGAAATTAAAAGCCATGCTACTGTAGTATGTTTTTATTTGAGAGTATCACTATGGTTATTTTTTAAAATATTTTTAATTTAAAAATATATTAAAATAGTAATTTTTTTTAAAAAATTATTTTTAATATCAACATATTAAAAACATCAAAAAAAATATTAATTTAAAATTAAAAAAAATTAAAAACCCAAAAACAGACTATTAATAAGTAACTTGCCAACTAAGTTGCAGAATAGTAGCATCCCACTCACATCTCCATCCCTGCTTTCGCACTAAAGTTGAATAGCATTTCCTTTGAATCGAGATCCCACTCACATCTACATCCCTGCTTTCTTCATATTGCTCGACATTCGGCCTCTTTCAATCATGACTCTGCATTATGGTTTTAATAGATTTATTCAATTTAAAATAATTTTTAAAATGGTATTTGAAAATGTAGTGGTAGTTATTTTTAAAGTGTTTTTTTATTTAAAAATATATTAAAATAATATATTTTTTATTTTTTAAAAATTAATTTTAATATCAGCACTTTAGAATGATTTAAAAAAATCAAAAGTATATTAATTTAAAATAAAAATAATATATTTTTTAAATATTTCTAAAAATACTTTTAAAATGTAGAAACAAATATTCTAAACCATTCATTTACCATTTTTCTCAAGAATTCTAAAAAAAAACCTTTGCAAGACCAATAACAACAGGTTAACTAACTTTTTTTTTTTTTAATATATATAAATATTATAGTGTTCAACAGTCTATCAGTTATTTTTTAATCTCACTTATTAAAATGTCATTTCATCAACCTGTTCGTGCAGCTCTTTCACCGAAAATAATCACAGCCATGACATCTATAGCCCCCTCTATCTTCATCCAAGATACCAAAAAGTAAAAACCCAAGCCTTCATCTCTCTATGCTGACCATCACGACTCATAAATTCAACGAAGTCAGCATTGATCACTTCAATCTTTGCTTCTCTAGTTTATATTTTCCTGCTCTCAAAATCAAAATCAAGATTAATCTATCACTCAAGGGCATAAGTTAAAATTAATTAAGAGAATACAAAGTTTTGTTTCTCTCCTTAGACAAACCTGATGCATGGTTGTGGATTGGATGCCATGTGAGTTGCAAAGAAAAGACATCAGTTATGGCGAAAGACCAAGCAGAGACTGTGATTTTTTGGTCGGGAGTGAGGAGGCGTGGGTTGTATTTTGGATAAAATGGGCATAAAATTTTTTAAAAAAATCATGAATTAATATACAAGCAGAAAGTTTTTGTGAAATATCATAGTTTGATCATGTGCTCAACCGGTTCAACGATTCTAAAAATAATATAAAAAATCTTAAAATTATCAAAATCAGGAGGTCTTGATAAAATTTTAGATATTTAAAGATCCGATAGTATGCGTAGCGACACAATGAATACTATAGAGAAACAACCTCCAGAAGCTCCTGTAAAAATTTGAGCAAGATCAAAAGGTTGGATAAAAAGTTATGATGCTTTTAAGTTATTATTCTAGTATGACGCAACCAGACCTTTTATTGGATCTATACTTATCTCACCAATCTATAAATACACCTGCTAAGCCATCCACGTAATTTGTTTGAGGAGAGATATTTATTTAGTTATGATAGACTCACAACTAACTATTCAAAATTTCACACTTCATAAAATTATGTTTTTTTGTGCGAAAATATCGGCCGGTCAATACAATCAGATCCAACTAGTTAAGATAAAAGATTGGAGTTTGACCATGTCATATTTCTGAAGCGTGACATGATTAAATTATGATATTCTACCCAAAAAAAATTTAAAGAGGTATTATTATGTTAAATTTTTAATTTTATTTTATTAAATTTTTTTAAAATTAATTTCTATGATTTTATAATGTTATGGACGAAGATATACTATGGTGACAGAGGTCAGGGTGGTGAATTGTTTTTTTTTTTTTTTAAGGATCAAGGTTGCCGAAGTAGTTGCTGACATGGAATAAGTTGATGACATGACATATGAAGTTAGAAAATAACCAATAAAATATCTCTATTTACCATAAAATTTCTAGTGTATTTTTCATTAACTCTAATAATAATAATAAAAAAAAACACAAAAAAAACAAGCAATACCCTACATTTTCTTACCCTCCTAGGAAGTCACAAAGACTTTGCAAGTTGAAGTCCCATACACCTGTGCCTCTGGCCTCCGGCCTCCTACCAGTTTGATCAAACTGTACAAAGATAAAACACCACTGCCTATTTCTTCCTTCCCGCACACCTTATACCCTCTCGGAATCACACTCTTGACACTCTCTGCTTACCACCCACGCTAGGCTACTGCTCCTTTCTTTCCAGGGTTTTTGTTTTTCTCCTGAACCTTCATGTAATTATGAGAAAGTCATCTTTTCACTGCACCACTACCCGGCGCAACCCATCTCCACCCCGCCACCACCATCCTCCCTTCACCACCACCACCACCACCACCAACAACAACAATTTTCCCACAACAAGAAACGCCCGTAGGACTTCCCCTCACTTCATAATCCACCTTCACGTGGACCCCACGCTCGCACCTTCCAACAAAAGACCAGACCCCAACACTGTAAATTCTGTAATCTCCCAATGCAACGCAACACCACCACCTGACCGTATCATATTACCGACAACCACTACCACCAAGACAAAACTAACTGCTTCCTTGCATTTTCAGGAATGGTCCCACACGCTGAATTTTATGACAACCTTATGGGAACTCCGTCTTCGGGGAGCCCACAGTTTCACTCCAAAGCTGCAATCATACATCCTCTTACCTTCTGATACCGAGGAGTTGAAAAGGAATTTAACGAAGAAGTTTAGTGATTATCTTAAAGGACTCATTAAGGGTGTGGGTAGTAATGTTACTGATGATGAAAATGTGGTTGGGAGATGGCTGGCGAAAGTGAGTGAAAAAAGCGATGAGATTGCGCAGTTGATGAAGTTGCTTAAGGGGAGGAATAGAATGATGGGTTTTAGTGAGTTGAATGAGAGGAAAAAAGGGTTGATGGCGGAAAGGGACTTGATCGTGAAGAGATTGGAGGAATTTAGGGCTTCCATGAAGTGTATTTTGAAGTATATTGAAGGAGGAAGGGAGGAGGAAGGGGAAAGGGGTTTAGAATTGTTTGTGTTTGATGGGGAGATTGATTGGGAAAGGATTCATAGATTGGTTTTGAGGGAAATTAGGAGGTTGGTTGATGGGTTGCCTATTTATGCTTATAGGCAGCAGATTTTGGAGAAGATTCACAGCAAGCAGGTGTGGTTTTTAGTTGTTATTTCTCTGTTTAGTAAGTAGAATGATGTTTGGATTGTTTTGCTAAATGGTTAAATGCTGCTGGAGTAACGTGGAAAATGTGGGAAATAATGGATTTTGAATTTTGTCTTTTGAATAAACGTGGAGGGGAATTGGGGATTTGATTGTTTATTTGTGATTTATGTTGCAGATTTTAAGTTGTTAGATTGTGGCTTTATAATAAGTACGTGTGGTAGCTGCTTGTTTTTAGGATTAATTGTTTTTTACCTGCGTTGTTGTATATAGCATGCAAGGTTGCTACTTTGTGCATGATGAATGTCATACCATGTGTTCTTGATCATTTGTTAGTTTCTTTGTTCTTGATTGGCACATTACAATTGAGAGCAGACAGTAAGAAAGGTTTCTTTGCTGTGAAGTTGTGTTATTTTTTGGTTATTGTTGTTCATTTAATTCTTTTGGGAGTTCATAATTTGAGCTTGCTTTTTGACTCTTCCTTTCACCATAAACCCAGCGAGCATGCTGCTTGAATCTGCTTATGGTTTTTGTTCTAACCACTGCTTGTGTTGTGCAGGTAATGGTTTTGGTTGGGGAGACTGGTTCGGGGAAGAGTACACAGTTGGTTCAATTCCTTACTGATTCAGGAATACCTGGCAAGGAGTCCATTGTATGTACTCAGCCACGCAAGATTGCAGCCATCTCACTTGCTGATAGAGTCAATGAAGAAAGTAGGGGGTGCTATGAAAATAGTTCAGTCGTGAGTTATCCAACATTTTCATCCGCACAGCAGTTTGGTTCCAAAGTCATATTCATGACTGACCACTGTTTACTGCAGCACTACATGAATGATACCACTTTGTCTGGGATATCATGCATCATTGTTGATGAGGCTCATGAAAGAAGCTTGAACACTGATCTTCTTTTGGCATTGATTAGAGGCTTACTTTGTGAGAGACCTGATTTAAGGCTAGTGATAATGTCAGCAACAGCTGATGCAAACCAGCTGTCAGATTATTTTTATGGTTGTGAAATCTTTCATGTTGAGGGAAGAAACTTTCCAGTAGAAGTCAGATACACTCCTTCCTCTGAGGAAACTGCTTCTGGTAATGTTTCTCCATATGTATATGACACTTTGAGGATAACGACAGAGATTCATAAACAGGAGAGTGAAGGCACCATTCTTGCCTTTTTGACTTCTCAGATGGAAGTAGAATGGGCTTGTGAGAAATTTGATGCTGCCTCTGCTGTTGCATTAGCCTTGCATGGAAAGCTTCCTTTCGAAGAGCAATCTCGCGTTTTCCAAGATTTTGATGGGAAAAGAAAAGTTATATTTGCCACTAATCTCGCAGAGACATCACTTACAATTCCTGGGGTCAAGTATGTGGTTGACTCTGGCTTGGCCAAAGAGAGTAAGTTTGAAGCAGCTACGGGCATGAATGTGCTTAGAGTGTGCAGGATCAGCCAGAGTTCTGCTAAACAGAGAGCTGGTCGTGCTGGGAGAACGGTACCTGGAATATGCTATAGACTCTACACAGAATCTGACTTTGAGTCGATGTCTCCCAATCAAGAACCTGAGATTCGCAGAGTTCATCTTGGTGTTGCTGTTCTGAGGATGCTTGCTTTGGGAATTAAGAATGTACAGGAGTTTGATTTTGTTGATGCACCTAGCGCCAAAGCAATTGATATGGCCATTAGGAATCTTGTTCAGTTAGGTGCCATTACACTGAAAGGTGGCATCTGTGAACTAACTGATGAAGGTCGCTACATGGTTAAAATGGGCATTGAGCCTCGGCTCGGTAAGATCATTATCAGCAGCTTTCATTATCGCTTAGGTAAGGAGGGCCTTGTTCTTGCTGCTGTAATGGCAAATGCCAGTAGCATATTTTGCAGAGTTGGTAGTCAGGATGATAAGCAAAAGGCTGATTGTCTTAAGGTGCAGTTTTGCCATCGCAGTGGTGACCTCTTTACTGTGCTCTCTGTGTACAAAGAGTGGGAGGCTTTGCCTCAAGACAGGAGAAATAAATGGTGTTGGGAAAACAGCATCAATGCCAAATCCATGAGGAGATGCCAAGACACGGTCAAGGAATTGGAATTTTGCCTTGAAAAGGAACTCACTGTTATTATTCCGTCATATTGGAATTGGAATCCTAATAAGTCTACCGTGCATGATAAATATTTGAAAAAGATAATACTCTCAGCCCTTGCAGAAAATGTAGCCATGCACTCTGGACACGATCGACTTGGTTATGAAGTGGCATTGACCGGGCAGCACATTCAGCTGCATCCTTCATGTTCGCTGCTAGTATTTGGTGAAAAACCAAATTGGGTTGTCTTTGGTGAACTCCTCTCAATATCTAATGATTATTTGGTTTGTGTAACTGCTTTTGACTTTGAATCATTGTCTACACTTTGCCCCCCTCCCTTGTTTGATGCCCTTAAGATGGAAAGCCGGAAGTTGCAAGTGAAGGTGTTGACCAGTTTTGGCAGTTCCCTGCTCAAAAGGTTTTGTGGTAAATCTAACAGCAATCTGCAGTCTCTTGTAACTTGCGTTCGGATTGCCTGTATGGATGAAAGGATTGGTGTTGAGGTACATGTTGATCAGAATGAAATTCTGTTATTTGCAACAGCAGAGGACATGCAGAAGGTGTCCAGCCTTGTAAGTGAAGCTTTGGAGTGTGAGCGAAAATGGTTGCATAATGAATGCATGGAGAAATTTTTGTATCTTGGAGCTGATTTGTCACCCATGGCACTTTTTGGAGCAGGAGCTGAGATTAAGTATTTGGAACTAGAAAAGAGATGTTTGACTGTCAATGTATTTTATTCTAATGCAAATACAATTGATGATAAGGAGGTTTTGATGTTTCTTGAGGAATATACTTCTGGTACTGTTTGTTCTGTTCACAAGTCTGTCGGAAGTGGACAAGAGGGTGATGAGAAGGAAAAGTGGGGCCAAATAACATTTCTCTCTCCTGATTCTGCCAGAAAAGCTGCCCAGCTGAATGAAGTTGAATTCAAAGGCTCCAAGCTGAAGGTAGTTCCATCACAAACAATCATTGGAGGCAATCACAAAATGTTTTCATTTCCTGCTGTTAAAGCAAAAATTTTTTGGCCTCGTAAAGTCAGTAAGGGGCTTGCCATTGTCAAATGTTATGTTCATGATGTTGATTTCATGATTTGTGATTTCTCTAACCTGGAAATTGGAGGAAGGTATGTTCGGTGTTCAGCTGGTAGGTGTGTGGACTCGATTGTTGTCAGTGGATTTAGTAAAGAACTTTCTGAAGCTGATATTTTATGTGCATTGAGGAGTGCCACAAACAGGAGAATCCTAGATTTCTTCATAGTAAGGGGAGACGCTGTTGAAAATCCTCCATTGGGTGCTTGTGAAAAAGCACTTCTAAGAGAGATATCCCCATTTATGCCTAAAAGGAATCCCCAAACTAGCTGCTGCAGAGTCCAAGTCTTTCCACCTGAATTAAAGGATGCTTTTATGAAGGCTTTCATTACCTTTGATGGAAGATTGCACTTGGAAGCAGCAAGAGCTTTAGAGCATATGGAAGGGAAAGTATTACCTGGGTGCCATTCATGGCAGAAAATTAAGTGCGAGCAGATGTTTCATAGCTTTATATCCTGCTCAGCTAGTATCTATGTTGCAATCAAGAAGCAACTGGATTCTTTGCTTGCAAGCTTCAGTCGTGTGAAGGGTACTTTCAGTGGTTTAACTTTTCTCCTTTTACATTTTGTGAAATTTTGTTACTTATTCTGTGATTGCAGTCATGAAACCCTTACAGTTTATTTTCCAAAATTTTCTTTGTTCCCCTTTTCTTTTCAGAAGGTGTTTTTTATAGGTGCAGCCTTGCAGGATGGAATATTTTACAGTTTCTTTCTTTTCTTTTCCCGATGTGGTTGCATAATCTATTTTACTATTATTGCAATCTGATCTTGTTTTTCTCGTCCCATTTCTTGTACGTACTGGGATGTTAAAAAAAAATGCTACTCATAAGCCTTGACATGTATGAATACGCATGAGCTACTTTGACCACTCTCAGACAATGGTTGTCTGTTTGTCAACTTCTTGACGATAGTGATCAATTATGATTAAGGGTCCTTTTTTCAAACGCCATAAATTGATGTCTTGAAGCATGCTCAAGTTTGTTCTCATGATTACTAAGTTTGTTCCACAATTAAGTATTCAATACATGAATCTTTAATACAATTTTTCCATGAAATTCAGTCTGACCACTTTGTGTTCCATTTTCCCACATATCTAGTTAGGAACTTGATTTATTTTCTTATTTCAAATTTGTCTTGACACTCTAGATTGGAGATATAATCCTCCAGAATTGGTTGGATCCCCATGCTATTGTTGTTGTTGGTGATTGACTGTCCCTCAGTTTATGTGCTCTTTGATCATCTTCCAATCTGTTGGTGGTTATAATAAAAGTAGTCTCCTCGTAATTTTTCAAATTTGTTTTGAATATTATGTAAATCATGTGCTCCCAGCAAGTTCTGAACATTTACTTCATATGCAGCTTGTATGGTTGTACAACTGATTTTATAGGCTTTGCTGGTTGATTAATGGCATATTATGTGAATTTGCTTGATCTCTGTTTGAAAATCATTTACCTAGAGGCATGTATTGTATCATTCACAGGTGCAGAATGCAGTCTAGACAGGAATGAAAATGGTTCCTATCGAGTGAAAATATCTGCTAATGCTACAAAAACTGTTGCAGAGCTAAGAAGACCTCTCGAAGAGCTTATGAGAGGACAGACCATAAACCATCCAAGCCTCACTCCAACTATTCTACAGCATCTGTTCTCTGGTCAAGGTATCAATCTGATGAAGTCAATACAGAGAGAGACCGGTACCTACATTCACTTTGACAGGCGCAACTTCAATCTTAAGATTTTTGGTCGTTCAGACAAGATTGCCCCAGCGCAGCAGAAATTTATTCAATTACTCCTGGCCAATCATGAAAGCAAGCAACTTGAGATCCACCTCAGAGGTGGAGATCTGCCCCCAGACTTGATGAAGGAAGTAGTTAAGAGGTTTGGGCCAGATCTTCATGGTCTCAAAGAGAAGGTACCTGGGGCAGATCTTACACTTAGCACCCGTCACCATGTTATCTCTGTTCATGGTGACAAAGAACTAAAGCAAAACGTGGAAGAAATAATTTTTGAGATGGCGCAAATGGGTTATGATTCAGCTGAGAGGCTTGATGGTGGAGATGCCTGCCCTGTTTGTTTGTGTGAAGTTGAGGATGCCTACCGGCTTGAAAGCTGCGGGCATTTGTTTTGTCGAATGTGCTTGGTGGAGCAACTTGAATCAGCATTGAAAAACTTGGATAGTTTCCCAATATGCTGCGCCCATGGGAGCTGCAGGGCTCCCATATTGCTGACGGACTTGAGGTCTCTCTTGTCGAGTGACAAGTTAGAGGAACTCTTTAGGGCTTCTTTAGGGTCATTTGTAGCATCAAGTGGGGGAACCTACCGGTTTTGCCCATCTCCTGACTGCCCTTCAGTTTATAGAGTTGCTGATCCTGTCACAGGTGGTGACCCATTTGTCTGCGGGGCTTGTTTTGCGGAGACTTGTACCAGTTGCCACTTGGATTATCATCCATACGTCTCGTGTAAGAAATACATGGAGTTCAAGGAAGATCCTGATTTATCACTAAAGGACTGGTGCAAAGGAAAAGAGAATGTGAAAAGCTGTCCTGTCTGTGGATATACAATCGAGAAAGGGGAAGGTTGCAACCATGTCGAGTGCAAGTGCGGCGGGCATGTCTGCTGGGTCTGTCTAGAGTCTTATAATAACAGCGAGGACTGCTATAACCATTTGAGGTCAATGCACGGGGGCATAGCTTGATTTTTAACTACTTTCTTCTCCGGTTGTCTTTGTAAATATACTCAAATGTATATATAGGAAATAGGATTGCATATACTCTACTGTATTTATAGGATGTACGATTATAAATATAAACAAGTAGGGTCATTCAGGATAACTTATATTTTCTGCTGAGCTGCTGTACATTCTTTTGGTTATTTCCAGTATAGCCTGCACTCGGTAATCTACTGCCGCTATTTATTAGTAGTTTGTTGTGTGTGATCTGGGAGGGAATTAGCCCATGCCCACATCCAAGTGATTTATGGCGTTCCTGAGCTCATGCTTTTAGCTATTGTGTGAGGCTTGTCAGTTATCAGTTTGCAGTATTTGTTTTCTCCTCCTGTTTTGTGTCCTATTGGTGCTTACTGCTATTTCCTAAGCCTTCGCCGTGGTGAGACGCTGTTTATGCCTTGTTTATTATTAGTACATTGGTCCAATCCATAATAAAAGGTTGCAAAATTAAAAACAGGATCAGGATTCAGGAGTGAAAGGGGAGCGAAAGAAAACAGAGAGAAATTAAGGCTATTATAATTAATTCAGGCTTCGTAATTATGATTTCCAGCATTGGTTCAAGAGTTTTTTAGGCAACAACATGTAAAATGTGTTCTTCAACGAGCTTATATATACACATATCCTTCTCTATCATCCAATTTTCAAAATGTTTCTAGTAATGTTTTCAACAAGCTCTCAGAAGGTGAGACAGATAAGTAAGGAAGATCTCATAAGAAATAACAGCAACCAAATGCAAGTCCTAAACCAACAATACCCATACAAAATGTCAAAGCCACACAAATCCAAGACTCCCTGCTCCCATCACAAAGAGCCTCTTCTTCTTCTTCTGAATGGTCTTTCGCCTCCTTTGATCTACCACAACCACAGCACAATTGCTTTTCTTGCTGTTGACGTTGTGTTTGTGCCTTCAAAACTTGAAACTCAAGCAGCCTCACCCATTGGCGATAAACAAATAACTGAAAGGACTCATGCAACAAAGCTTTGGCAACACAATCCCTCTCCTTAACCAAACTTGCAGCCTTCCTCTCAGCTTCCCTTGCTCTTGTCTGCGACAACCTTAATGCCTTCAGAAGCTCCAACTTCTCATAATTCTCACCACCAGAACCACTATACACATCAAAATCATCACGATCATGTTCCCTTCTCGTCATGCTAAAACCTCTATTCATCGATGATATGACAGTCCTATCTGACCAAGAAAAAACCTTCAATGGTGGAGGCAGATCACAATTCTGCAATAAGTCAGTACCAGAATTTGGAGAAAGCAAGGGACCCAACCACATATCATTCTCTTTCATAGCTCTAGAATCCATCTTCTGGTTGCTTGTTGCCGGCCATCCAGCCATTTCTTAGACTATTTTGCTTGGAGGGCTTCTGATGAGAATTTTTAAAAGAAATGGCAATATAAGACGTGAAAGAAAGAAACAAGGGGTTGGTGAAGGAATACGTAGGTGACAGGTGGATTAAGTGAGACGTAAGAAATGAGGTTATCTAGAATATCTAACCATTTTTCTACGTTAATAAAAACTGTACATGTTACATTATCTTTATTTTAAGATAGTGTTTCTTTATTATTTTAAGATAGAAACATTAAAGATACATATAAATTCGTCTAAAACTATTTTATTTTATGTAATATATATATAAATTCGCCTAAAACTATTTTATTTTATTTTATATTTTGTCTTTTAAAATAAATATTTTTCTGTTTCTTCTATATTTATTTATTTTTATTTTAGAACACTAGTAAAATTAAAAGAAAAAACCTAAGACGTGTGTAAAAAGTAATGCATACAAGGCATGATATATTATGGATTAAAATAATAAAATTATATTTTTGTTCTTTTAAAGAAAATCCAATGACTTACACACGAGGTTATTATTTTCTTTTTATAATGTCTATTAAGCATTATAAAATTGGTTGGGGGTAGTTAAGTTTTTTTAATTTTTTTTAAACTGTGTGATTA
>Ga0325402_1006331_pt1 | contig 11178 bp, 9 predicted proteins | sample PopdelMetagenome_22_FD_207212 | JGI IMG/M metagenome (GOLD analysis project Ga0325402, IMG submission 207212) | Populus deltoides microbial communities from Bellville, Georgia, United States - Xylem-PdKOR-R3 | ecosystem: Host-associated > Plants > Phyllosphere > Stem > Wood/Secondary xylem...
TTTCTTGTGTAATAGAATTGCTTTAGCTCTGCTAGTCTTAAGGTAGAGAGCAACACCTATCTTTCTAAATAGCAGGAAAAGTCTTCTAATTTAATGAGACGCCATCTTCCTTAAAAGTACAAATCATGTAACTATAAAGAAACTTATTTTCTTCTATCTCATTTGCTAAATGTTGGGGTGGTTCAAGCAACTTCTTTTCATTTTCTAATAATTTATGATGTGCATGTTCTTTCATATACTTGCCAAAGATTAAATTATTTGGTAAATGTTTTTCTATGTGCACTTATAGTCAAATTGTTTAAAGATGATTGCAAATGTGGTGTTGCCATCTCCAGATCTACTTGATGGGATGGAGAAAAATAAGTTCACTGCCACTGAAAGAAATGGGATCACTTCCTTCCTTGAACGGGCTTTTGTTCGCTTGGAAGCTTGGTTCCAGTGGTACAACACAACGCAGAAAGGTATTCCATTTTTCTACAGCTATCGATTCTGCACTGTATTAATTTATGTCAGAGTTTTAAATAGGTTTAAGCAGCTGGAGGTTTTTTATGAGTGTTAACTGTAAATCAAAAATCAGCTGTCAGATCATGAGAGAGATTAGTACACAACCAAAAAAGGCTGGCATAAGGATTTGTTATTTACTTTCTCCCCTGCCCAGTTAACTATAACAACAATTACATGCTTTATAAATTGCAGCTCAGCTTAGTTGTTGATGGAAAAGAAAGCTAAATATGCCCTTAGCCTGAGATGTATACTAACACCCTTTTTTAAAATTAAGGTGCTTACTTTACTTGTTTTATCTTTGTGGATGCAGGGAAAGAGATGGGCAGCTATTATTGGCATGGGAGAGACAACAAAGTAACTCGGGAACTAAACCCAAAGGTGAGTTTATAGTTTTCTATTTTTCAAAAACTTTGAAAAGTACAAATAAGTCCTAAAGATTATAGTGGTGCCATGGTGGTGACAGTTGTATTTTTAGAAGAATTCAATTGGGCCCCTATTTCCTAGTAGTTTCAATTATGCTCTTATGTTCAACTTCATTGTAAAAACATGATAACAAATGTTACAACTCATATGCACTGTTAGAAGATGGAGAAATGCTTGCACAGTATCCAATTAATTGGCCGAAAAATGTTGAAAGTGAAAAAAATACAAATTAGAGAAAAGAATTGTTTAAAGTGAATTTTACTATTTTGTTAAAATTAAATCAGGCAGGAAAATTATTTGAACTTTTCTTTTCAAAAAAACCCTGAATTCTCACACTTCTAGCTTCTACTAGAGGACGATATTATTTCATCTTTTATAAACCAACATGAAAATGTTCTCAATTTGAAGGAATTATATAAAGAGCTAATAACAATTAAACAAAGAAATGCCAAGAGCTAGTCTGACTTCTCTCTGAAAATAGAAATTTGGAAACCATTTGCTCTTCCCTGTCTTTTCAAATTGTCCAACAGATAGCCACTTGTACCATTTAGAGAGCCTTTTGCGTTAATGTTTGCAAATGAGATAATTCACTGATGACTGGCTTTCCTTATCCCTGTGTTCTCTTTAAAGTATCTGTAGGAGAAGAATCCATGAAAGAAGTTGGGAAATCATGTTATGGTAAAGGGCTTGGCACACATTTAATTCAAGGGGTAACGGTACACAAGAGATTGAGAATTGTCATAAAATTAAAAACAAAATTAACAGAAAAATCAACAATAGAAACAAACAATAAATAGAAGCATAATGTATGTTAAAAGAAAAGAAAGGGGAACATAAAGCCAAAGAGAAAGCTTGATTTCACTAAAATATCAATAACAGAAACCATAGATCTGGATTAGAATAAAAGGAGGTAAACTTGAGATGTATGGAAGATGAAGACAATAGGAAAATAAGTATTTTTCCTTTTCTTTTAATAAATGCATAGGTAGGACTTTAAAAAAAATGTTTTCAACAATTTTTAGCTTTAAAGATGTCAAAGAAAAGTGACATGGCAGGTGCCTGGCATTTTTGTTCTTAACAGATTGTTAACTGTTACCAATGGAATTGGAAGAAAGAGCTTAATTGAAAACACTAAGAAACTTTGAGGATGTAGGGTTTTTGTTTTTTTTCCCGGGGCCCTATCTCTCAAGAACTAATGTGTGATTTCCCTACTTTTTCCCTTTGGAGTCAAAGAAGTTGAGAGTATGATTGTCAAATTTTATGCAAATATTATGCATGGTGGTTTCTATATTTACGAGGTATTATTGCTAGTAGCTATGCTGCTGTTTCTTCCCATCAACAACACTGGTAGTCTGACATTATTTCTGTCCTCTAGACACTTTCCTCTGGGCTGGATGATTATCCTCGTGCTTCACACCCAAGTGACGAAGAACGACACTTGGATCTTAGGTGTTGGATGCTTCTCGCTGCAAATTGCATGCAGTCCATTACTCAGTTGTTTAAGAAGGATAATAAGCCTGAAAAGGTATACCTAGGAGACTAGTTATCTGGAACATTGTTAAAACTTAAAATCAAATTCACTCTTTATAGTCCTTGAGCATTTGAATGCAGGAATATGGTTCAACAGCTAAGCTACTTTCAGATTTTGACATGCTGAATCAGGTTTGTATATTGCATTTCATTCCTTTTCTGTTAATGCTACTCAACTGGTACTGCGTAATACTTGTGAGATATTTTTTTATTGCTGGGACTTCCTGTTTCTTTATATCCTACATGCTTAATGTTGTACAGATGCACCTTGATCCTTTGGTTGGAGCTTATTTTGATTTTGGGAATCATACAGAAAAGGTACGCTCCTTTGTTTCTGTTTTCTTAGAATTTGGTACCTCTAATGTATGTTCACTGACACACTGGATTACATGTCAATGATGCTCAGATTTGCTTATTGGTGTAGTTATTAATATTCTCCTCAGTATATCAGTATCATCTATGTTGTCTATCAAGTTACTCTGAGGATAATATTTAATTCAACTTGAAAAACATCTTGAGCTCATCCTTCTGGATGAATGCTCTAATTTTTTTTTATCTTTAAGTCAAATTCTGATTGGTGCCGGACAACAATTTGCTAGTCCTGCCATTATATTTTATGAAGATGTTAAAATTACAGGCTTAGAATTGTAGCATGCTCCCATTGTAATGATTAACTTTAGCTAAATCCTTCGGCATTTTTGTTATGCGAGGTGCATGCCATGTTGGAATCAATATTTTGCTCTTGTACAGTTGAACATAGCATCTCTTTCTTCTGAAATTTTCTCACTGATGCTAAACATTGCTTTGAGCATTCTAGGTTCGTTTAAGTTGGAAAGAGACAACGGTGGGAACTCGAGAGCTTGTTCGTGATGTACTAGAAAGGCCAGTATCAAGACTTGTTCCTCATATTGGTTATGTCAGCCTTTTTCCATTCATGGGGAAAATTATTCCATCTGTAAGTTTCACCTTTCATGGAACGTTGGTCACTGAAAAAAATTGTTTCACCAGTTTCTTTGGCTCACATGTCTTTGCTTCCTTGCAGCTTGGTGTAGCTATGCCTCTCCTTTGTTCCTTTTTTTTTTCCCTTTCAGTTGAGCTTATTGTAGTTTTTCTTATTTATTTCCTTATGCAGGATTCGTGGATTCTGGAAAAACAGCTTGACCTCATTGCAAACAGTACCGTTTTCTGGACAGACTATGGTCTCCGTTCTCTTTCCAAAACAAGGTGAATGTTTTATCTCTTTTGTAGTCCTTTTACTTCTAGATACTGAAATATTTCTGTGACATTAATCTTGTATGCTACAGTTCCATGTACATGAAGCGCAACACGGAGCATGACCCACCTTACTGGAGAGGCCCAATTTGGATGAACATGAATTACATGATTCTATCTGCACTCTTCCACTATTCCAAAGGTATTATCCACCGACTCGATCTACTAGGAAAAATGGTCCAATGCAGTTTATGCATGAAGTTTTGCTCTTGAGACTAGAACAACCGGCGGCCTTTTGGCTGTGAGGTTTTTATTATTATTATTATTATTTGGCCTCTTAAGGTTCATGCTTATGTTTAATTTAAATTCTTGCAGAGAATGGACCGTATAGTGACAGAGCCAGAGTAATATATGATGACTTGAGGGGTAATTTGATTAGGTAATGTACACTGCAAAGTGCAAACCCTATGTAACGAGATTGTTGCACCACATTTTATATCTTTTCTTTTTTTTGGAACCTATATGCATTTGTCACTTTATTCAAAAATTGGTGCCGCCTTGCTGCAGGAATGTGGTTCGCAACTATCACCAAACTGGGTTTTTGTGGGAACAGTATGACCAGAAGAAGGGTAAAGGAAAGGGTGCACGCCTTTTTACTGGCTGGACATCACTTGTCCTCCTAATCATGGCAGAAGCTTATACCTAAACATGTATAAGTTTATTTATCCATGGAAGGAAATTAAAATACGAACCCCGAGAAATATAATGCACGATACATTTGCAAGAACGGGCACCCCGAATTTGGTTTCTTCACAATTTGAGGAGGTTGAATTTCGGATAGAATGGTCATGCACTCTGCAAATGTCGTCTTATTGCTGTACAAATACCCAAATTCCTTCCAACTTACCTGGTCTTTCGTTTCTGGGAGTTTTAATTCTAAATTTTTATAGGTAAAATAGAGTAAACTGAAACCTTTATATAAGTTTTATGGCTTCACAAGTCTTCCTATTCTATTTTCCAGGAAAGATCACAAATCCTTGAATTTAATGGGCTGAAAGATACCCGGACAGTGGAAAATGCTATGGACTATGTACTACCTGTATTATTTTACCAGATTAGTATGTCCAGCGGGCCTGGTTATTCAATGAAGGATTTTATATTCCTATCTCCAGGATTTGAGAGGCTGATTTTGTACGACTCTGTGTCAGTATTGAGTTTTCTACCGTGAGTATTCCTTGGGTCCAACATTTTTTTTCGTACAACTTTTAGGCTAAAGGCTATAAAAGGCTTTCGACTAATTACACAAAAATAATTTTAAATTCTTCGTGCTGATAAATGTTTGGGATATTTAAATTGTCAAAATTAAAGTTGTTTGGTTTGTAAAAATTCCAGTTGTTAAATTATCGCTTATAACCTTTTGTTATTGCCATTGTACCTTTGTGGCTGAAGCGGGGTTTTTTTTTTCTTCATGGAATTGTGTGTCAATATATAAAATTTTGAGCTAACAATTGAGAAATTCAAAACAATATTTAAAGAAATTCAAACAATGGCCGAAGGTTAGTTGCTAGTTTACTATTTCGTCCCTCAGCAAAACTACTATATTTTGGATTAGTCGAAACTCAAGCAATCGGATGCACCTTTTGCATGGAATTAGGGGTAATTTGTCCGAAAATCACAACAGGAAGCTATTTGTAGTCATAGCTGCAAGAAAACTCGGAAGCTTAATTTAGCTGGTAAATAGGTTTCTTGTCCGCGTTATTATTCAGATTTCGGATATTTGAAGTGGTTAAAAAAATAATTTTTAAGAATATAATATGATTGATCTGAACGATGCACAAATACTAACCTTAGAAGAACATCTCTTTTTTTTCTTAATTATATGTCTATAAAAACATATTTGGTAAATTTTTTATATTCAAAGTGCTTATAATTTTAACTTAACAGACGATTAAATTTAGGAAACAATCTATACATCTTCATGCATTCCACGTTTTTTTTTCAAATATACCCTTCAGTATATTCATATTCTATAATCACTCCCTGTCAATTATTTTACTAAAAATTAACATCACATGAAATGCACGTGATAATTTACAATACTGAGAAGCTGAGATTTTTCATCTTGAAGCGAAGTCTATAATATCCTGAAAATTCCATGTCCATAGTTAGTAACCTTAAAAATATCTAGGAGAGTTAAACATGATGGCGTGGCACAATGATATCGAACCATTAAGTAATTTCAGTTAAACTGGAGGAATCAAAACCTGGGAGTTCGAATCCTGGTGCCCTCGCCAAATCTCGCAAGTTCTACCATGAATGGCCAGAAACCCGTTGTAAAACTTCCGAAGAAGGGCTAGGCTAGAAATCAGTCACGTTACACTAAGCTTGCACATAGTTGAATTACAAACTACTAATCTTTACAGCCAGCGAAATAAAGAGCCTATTAGGGAAACTCCTTTAGACCCTTGCTCCCGAGAGCTGTGAGACTCCTTGATCAATTGAAATCCCCTTTTGACAAATGCAGTGACAGCTAACAAGATCCATCTGGTACCCCCGCCATCACTGATGGTGGTGTGACGTCACAAGCAGAACCTAACAAATTTAAGACAAAAAAAGGGGTGGTGCTAAAAAACACGGACACAACAGGGAGGGGAGAGAATTTTGAGATTAGTTTATGACAGCTCTTGCCGGAGTTGAATTGTATCAATCACAGATCACTTTTTAATTGAATCAGTAACAAAATGGCAACATGTCCAAGAATCAGCAGGTGCTTGTATCTCTAGTTCAATTATTGTGTCATTTATGTGTCCTCAGCCATCATAATTTCCATGTCCCTAATATCCCGCTTCAACACATTGCCAAGCCTTGCAATAGCTTCAGTCTGCTGTTGTAAAACCTGCCCACAAAACCAGTCACTTGTTATTTATCATACATATTCCTTTGAAGATCAAAACATGCGTATTATAACTGTAATTGCAAACTGTATAGGACCATATAATTCATCAAAATAGAAAAACGATCATCTCTTCAAACAAAAAACGGTTTTGCTGCTGTGCCATTCCTGCTTTATTTTGAAGGACAATAACTAATAAAATTACTCCAGAATAAATGTTACTCTATCATCATGGTTGTAAAATACATCAATGGGTAAAGAGAGAAGCAACGAGCTTAGCAATAAGGATCCTAACTGATAAAGTAACGTCTATACCCCACATCACTTCCTACTTGTCCCACTCTTACCTCCTGCATATCAGCAAGACTCTCTTCATGTATTTTGGTTGATCCTGGAAGATAAAGAGAACCTCCGGCACCAATTCCATTCGCTTGAACACGAGATACAGTGAGTAGGTTATGAACTCTCCTGGAAAATTCTGCTCCAGATCCTTTTAGCTGAAATGGTGTCAACTTGTTAATAACATCTCCAGATGCAGGTTAAGTGATAATACTAAGTGTAAAGATGAGGGTGAGGACAAGAAACACCTACCTGCCTGATTATCGCAACTAACTTCTCAGCCAATTCAGCTTCCCCTTTTGTTAAGGGCAATCGGCAACCCTTGCCCTCTAATGCCTCCATTATTCTCATCACCTTCAAGCATACGATAGAGGAAGGTAGATGTTAGAATAAGTTATCCAGTACTGGATGCATAAATTTCCTACACGATAATGTTTCGGAGCAGAAACAGTTATTATGATACCCCACAGTTTGATTACAATATCACTTTGGACCTTGGGCTTTAAATTTGACGAGTTTAGAATTAAATATAAGTTTTCATAAAAGGACCGAGTTGTAATTAAATTTGACAGTTTGATTACAATATCTCGTGTATCTCTTTTCTTTTTTCTATTTTTCAAAAAAGGAAAAAAAAATTAAATTAAAAAAGAACATGGATTGACAAAAGGACTGAGTTGTTAATGGATTTAAAATCATAGGGATTGAGCAATACTTTTTGAACCCTTGAGGACCAATTAATTAATTTCACTAAACTACAACGACCGAGTTGTAATTAACTCAAAAATTTTAATCTTGTAGCAATTATTGATGCAATGTTAACCATCTACAATTCACATAAAAATAATGGATAGAACAGTGGCATGAAGTTGTGCATTCAAATCAAATAGGATTTCTTGAGAGATTATGGATAAGAGGGCAGTTCAAGGAAACAAGTAGAATCTAATAAAAAATATATATATTTCACCGCACCACCTGCTCATGAATCCAGGGAAAGAAAAACCCTTAACCTTTCCTACATTCCTTTCGTTTAGTGCATACACTTAACATAAATGTTTGTCTGACTTTGATATACAAGTGTCATGGAACTATTTCATGCAAAATTTTAAATTGGAACTCAGGGCTGCAAAATGCATTCTCCCCTTGAATGTTAAAGAAACGTAAAAGCTAAAGGGGATTTCAAATTCTGAGAGCTTATCTCACAATTGCATACTGTTCATGTTGAAGAGTAATTCAGAAGATGACAGCCATACAGACCAAGTGGAACAAATAAATTTAATTTTATGGTGCAGAGAGAGAGGGAGCACCCATTCTCACCCTTAAAAGACGCCTCTGAAGACTTTGCTCTTTTTGTCTCATTCTTTCAATCCATGGAAGAGTCTCAGCTTGAAAATGCCTTTGAAGCTGGAAAGAATACTTGCATGTCAAAACAGTATCCAGAAGATATGATGTGTGGAGTGGAAAGGCAGACAGACAGTACCATTTTTACATTGCTTTGGGTCATTCGCAATCTCTCTGCATCTGAAACAATCACTTCATCTTGGAGCTGCATCAAATTAGCAAGAAGCATTCTAATGTTATAAAATTCAGTTAGCATAGTCCATTAACAGAAAAAACTGACTGCAAGGAGAACTGCAAAATGCATAAAGCCTTCCAAGATAGAACCTTAATTTTTTTCTAGTATACTTTCCTTATACGAGGAATTGCAATATGCAGCGAGTAAAAGTATGCTACCTAATCCAGCCTGAATTAGACTACACCTTCTGTATATAAATATATGACCTCGTTCTTAGCAGTCCTTAAAATGATGATCTGTGTCAATTTTCCTTCACAAAAACATTTCTTGAGCTACTTTAGCCACTCTTTCAACTGGAAAGTTGTGTTTCAACAGTTCTTCAATAACAGGTGTGTGGTCATCTGATTACCTAAATTTTTTATACTATCAAGCATATAGATAGGTATACAATCATTGATTGAGATTGGTAGGTAGAAACCAATCTGAGAACCTTAAACCAACTAAGTTACATTATTTGAACTCAAAATCCTCTTCAAGTCATAAAGGACCAAGGAATTTCATAAAATATACAGCATATTCTTAGTAGCACAATATAAGTTGGCAGAGCAAATCAAATGATAACTATCACTAACCGCATTAAAGAAGTAAAAAAAATCTAAACGATATGACCTTCTAAGCTCTAACTTCTAGCTTTTAGAACTCCTCCAAATTTGATACTTTTTAATCTTAAAGAAGCTGATGGCCAATTGTTAATCACTCACAAAACAAACTGCTAAATAAAAAATCCTAATCAACAAAAAAATACAACAACGCCTCAAATTAAGAACAAACTACCTTCAGGCGGTTAGAAAGATCTTTGAAACCTTGAACAAGCTGAGGCCAAAGGCGTTCTCTATCTGCACTGTCCATACCCTCTAGCTTTGCCGTAGCCTCCGCCCACATGATCTAGCAAAAGCAAACTATTCTCCAAACTTAGCCAGACATAAAATCAACGAGAGCCACAAAGCAGTGATAAAAGCAAACTAAAATTAAAGTGATAGACTCACTTCTGATACACCAGCAGGCTTCACTCTATGCTGTGGATCAGTTACACTTAACAGCAAATACTGCCAACACAACAACCATGTCAACCTCCAAAAATCTAATTCCTTAATCAGACAGACCACTTTGAAACAGCAAGAAAATTACCAATCGGATTCAAGAAAAAAAAAAGGCACAGAATTCTATACCTAGAAAGCATGCATTTTAATTATCCTTAACTTTCTATGCAACCAAACACATAAAGTAAAAAAAAAAAAACGAAATGCACCTTGAATGCATACTTAGGGTTCCCAGGCTCCTCCTTGTAAGCATCCACAATTGCCTACGATCAAAACTCACAATTATATCTATATTAAAAAAGAAAAAGAAAAAACAAAGAGAAACCGATCTAAATTAGGGTTTTAGGCAAAAGAAAAGAAAGGGAAAACAAACCTGAATGTCACGATCGGCGAGAGAGAAAGGAAGAGGAGCAACCGGAGCCATCTGAGTAGTCAATTGAGGAGTAGGGAACGGTGTCATTTGAAGTGGCGTAGCGAACGGAGTCTGCTGCTGTTGCTGTTGAAATCCGAAACCAGTAGCAGACGGTTGTTGAAAAAACGGAGTTTGTTGCTGCTGCTGCTGCTGCTGCTGTTGCTGTTGAGTTTGAGAAGTAAATGGAGTAGAGAACAAAGAAGAGCCGAATCCTCCAGAAGCGAAAGCCGGCGTTGAAGGAGTGCCGAATGCTGGTGTGGAAGATGGGGTGCCGAATGCTGGTGTGGAAGATGGAGTGCCGAATAAGGGAGTAGAAGAAGGGGTGCCGAATGCCGGAGTGGAAGACGGCGTGCCAAAGGCAGGAGTGGAAGACGGAGTACCGAACATTATTGTCGATGGGAGAGAACTGAGAGGAGAGGAAATATTTGATTGATGGTGATTTTCAAGTCATGTAATGACAGTACCAGTGCCTTACGTAGCTCAAGTGTTTGATTCTTTGCCGCTTTGGGTTTTTTTTTTTTTCTTTTAATTTTTGAGTCAAGAAGAATTGATATTTAGGTTTGTGGAGTTTGGTTTTACGGAGAAGGGATCCTCTAAGGACAGCGGAGCGGGTTGTAAAGAACTAACTAGTTTTTTGAGGATAGAAAAAAAGTTTGAATTTCGAATAAATCTATAAAATTTGAAATAATTCGAAATTAATTTTGATAAATATTGAATTGACAAATAATTTAAAAAATAATGTAAATCTAGGCTGTTTGTAGCGGAGAGAATATTTTTAAAAATAAATTTTGGTGCATATTTAAATTTCAATGCTATATTATATAAATATTTTTAAAGCAATACCTCATAGATCAATAAGTTTCGAAAATAAAAAATCTCAATTCATCTATAATTTTATTATTTTTAATGTGTTTTTAACACATTTTAATAAAAAAAAATCATGGTATTTATATTTAGTAATATATTCCAAGCTGTGTAAAAACAATAGCATAATCTTAAAATTATATATCACTAAAAATAAATAAAATATAATATCATAAATTTATATAAGAAAAATAGAGTCTATGAATTAATCATAAAAAAAGAACTTTTATAAAGAAATAATAAAAAACTGAATACATCGAAAAAAGAAAAATGAAATAAAGCATGTTGCCTCTGGCCCCTAGGCCAAGCTTAATAGGCCCATTTTAATCTTTTTAAAATCAGCAATCGATGCTCCATTCTTTAAGCATTGTGTTATATGATATTTTTT
>Ga0325402_1006332_pt1 | contig 11177 bp, 10 predicted proteins | sample PopdelMetagenome_22_FD_207212 | JGI IMG/M metagenome (GOLD analysis project Ga0325402, IMG submission 207212) | Populus deltoides microbial communities from Bellville, Georgia, United States - Xylem-PdKOR-R3 | ecosystem: Host-associated > Plants > Phyllosphere > Stem > Wood/Secondary xylem...
TTTTTTATATTTATATATCATGTTGAAATGGAATTTAAAAAAAAATTAGTTTGATATTTGAATTTTAATGAGTTAATAAATATCATATATTATTAATTATGTATAATTCTAACCCAATAATTATAAGGTTGATTTGCTTATAGAATTTGCCTTGAGGGTTGAGATGTCTCATTAAGCTGAATGGAGTGGGCCAATGACAGGGTACTAGACCCGAAAGTACTAAACAAGGGAAACAAAAAATCAAAGGTCCACACAATGCCTGTGTCCAACGGCAAGTCGGAAGTCAGAATCACTGACAATCCTAGTTTGGAAAACACGGGACTCTCTCTTTACGGTCCACTTTTCCTCTCCCTCTCTCTCTACAGAGAGTTGTCCTTCTTCCACTGATAGAAGAAAAAAAGAACATTACACACTTTCTTCTATTTTTCACTGGTCTCTTCCTTTTCTTTTTATCTCGGTACTTTCATCAAACACTGGATATTCAAATTAGAAACACCGGAAAAGAGAGATGCTTCATAGCCACTTGCAGGGCTCTCACCCATGGATTTTACCACCTCGAATCCCCATACTGAAGCAAACTTATTCTTCTTCTTCTTCACCAGAGAGGTCATTACTTCTTCTTCATCCTCCTTCTCTATAAGCGCACATTCTTTTGAGTCGATGTATGTAGCATTTTAAACTCAAATTCGTCAGGCTGTTTTAACAGAAAGTAGGCTTAGCAAATTGGGATAGCCAAGAGAGAGAGTGTGTGAACATTTTACTGTGAATATCGCTTACGTAAATGTCGAAGACATTGTTTTCGTAGTTTTTGAGGATTGTTTGGGTTTATTTGATTTGCTTGGATGCCAAATACTCTGTAAGAGGAGTCTTTTTAAGAATGTTTTCTAGTATATTAAAAGCAGCAAAGAGCCTCCTATATTCTCTCCTGCTCTTTTTAAACAGAATTTTGCCAGTTAAGATAGATACTTCTAATATGATCTGTTACAGAACAGACAGGAAGTGTTATGCTAAATTCATGTGCTGCTGGTGCTTTGTTATTATAGGATGACATCAACAAATTCACCTTGACAGTTTATTTTTACAGAAAATTGTTGTCATGCCAATTTTGGTGGTTAAAGTCTTCGGCTCTGGGTGCATGGAATTTTCGATTACGAAGTACTGGAGGTGAGTTTGAAGCACTAACACGACTACTCGTCTAGTACTCAAGTATGATACCAAGGTCATAACAGTAGCTAGATCGGGGGTTCTGTTTAGTTAAAAGTAGTATTCTGTTTTTTCATCTCTTTGTTTTTTACTAGGAATTGCTTTTTTATTTAGTGGCCGTTATTTCTATGGAGTGCGACAAATAATTTCTCATCTTATTTCTATGGAGTGCGATAAAGAATTTCTCATCTACTTTCTTTTTTAAAGTGCACATTGGTTGCCTGGCACAAGCCGGATCACGGGTTTTTACTGGGTTACTAGATCATTTTGAATTGATTTTTTTTTAAAAAAACATTATTTTTGTTAAAAAATAAATATTCAATTACAACCGGTTAACTAAATTAACCCGAGTTTTTAAATAGGTCATGAGTCAACCCAAGTTTTTTTTTACTTCTCTTATTTTTTTAGACCTAGCCCTGGTTCCAATCCCAAGTTGATCTGTCGGTCCGGCCGGGTCGGGTTTTAAAAATTTTAGCATTAATTTTTGTGTCATTTTTCAGCACCCCCTGCTATTTTGATCCTTTGTTGATGCTTTCACAATAAATTTTAGATGAACCTTCACAACATTTTATCTAAAAAAATGCATTTTCAGGGGATTGGAAAGCCAATAATCAAACCAAATGGCATGAGTTCGATAGTGTGGTGTATACAAATCTTCCAGATTGTTCACACCCTGAGTTATGTATGAAGCCAAATAGTAGCTCTGAGGTAAGCATTACGTGAAAGAACCTGAATATGGAAAAAGTTAAAAAAATGGATACATGTAATACATTATGAGATTTTTAACATGCTTAATTTTCCGTTGTGATGTTTTCTCAATGAGAAAATAAAAGAACGGTTTGGTTTTATTTATTTTTATTTAACTTGGTGTGTGCAATTTTACGTATTTGGTTCATGGCTTACTCTTTTGACATGTATTTGGCACTGAAAGAAAAGTGATCTAAATTGATATACGAGATCACTGCTTAGCTTGTTGTGGAAAACTTAATGTTTCTGTTTGTTGAAACTTGTCGTGTTTATGTTTATGTGATCTACTGTGTGTGCAGGATTGCCAAGCCAAACTTACAATTGGATCAATTGCTATGTGTTGCTTATTGACACAGTTAAAGTCTGCAAATACATTGATAAAGATTGTCCAAGACTTGCTTCCTTTCTTGGTTGGGACTTTTGGAGCTACAAACTCCCCGTTTGCTTGTATGTCTAATTCCTTGAACAAACCAACACCTCTGCAGTTGGATGTGTCCTTGCCCTCACTTCAAGATATTAAGTGGAGCTTATCACGCTTGCTTTATTTGTTCAACATGCAACTTGAAAGAAATGTCGCTATGTAAGTGAATTGAAAATTTTCTTTTTTCCGATTCGCAGTGCCTGATTTTTTTGCTACCAACTGGTTCATTAAGATTTGTGTGTCGCTGAGTTGAAATCTTGATAGTTCCTTTTGAACTGAAATCCCTTATGTTTTGAGGGATCAGAAAATTAGATGTCATTGAGATATTGCAATATGAAATTGATGTGGCTGCATTTAAGGAAAAAGTGAATAACAAATCATCTGTTTGTTCTCCTATAAAAAAAATAGAGATTTAATGGCGCGCATTCCAAGTATGCTTGTATAATCAAATGGTCTACCCATCACCTATTGTGCCAAGAAGGTTTTCTCTAGTTTATATCCGTCAATTATACACACTTAAATCCAACTGTGTTATTCTGCATTTGTGGTAAACTTGGCTGCTTGGGAAGCAATAACAATCTTTTTGAGTGTAATACTAGGTCAGCACTAGATGTATGAGATAGATATTTAAACAAGCACTATAGGTTTTGCAAACGAGTTCTAGGTTTTGTAAATATGTGCACAACCTGACATTCGGGGTTAATATTTTGCTACCAGTGTTCTTTATTGAAACCTTGACTGGAAAAAAATACAGCCTGCTTAAAGTACCTGTTAAATCTCTCAGGTATCTTGTATGTTAAACAAAAATTTGCCCCGCCCAGGAACTTTTTTATTAGGATAGGAACACTGGCACTAGAGTGTTTCAGTGAAATCTTAATTGGAAAATGATAGTCTGCTTAAAGTATCAGTTAAATCTATGCCGTAGTTTAAATTCCCATGGAAAAGTAAAACACCTCAAAGTTTTAGCATCACTGATTGGGCTAGATTGGGCAAATTATGGTTGTCACCATGTTAAATGTGGCATGGGCCCTATGCTTTTTTGCTGTTTACTTCATGAATGTTAGCATGACATCTCCTGGTTAATCAATAAATTTTCTGTAAATGTGTTGTAGGTCCTTTGTGGTACTACTTGTGTCTTGCTTCTCATTCGTTGTCATTGGAGGTTTCCTGTTTTTCAAGTTCAGGTAACCTATCAACCATCCCCTTTGAAGAATACAGTATAATGCATCCTCAGACTTGATATAGTTACAGCCATTGCCTCCATTTCTGCAATTTATCATCCTTTTTATGTAGATTTCTTATGAAGATGTCAATGAAAAAGTTAAGAATACAATACTAACAAATTGTCATAGAACTTATCGTTGACTGTATCACAAGGTAACTGCTATTTAAAGGAGCAAAATATCATATTTATCATCACATTTTTAGACCGTAATTGGTTTACATTGGATTTTCGGTGCCTTCTTGTTGTTTTCTTCTATGTGCTCTATTTACAAGTTCATCAACAATGGAGAAAAATGTGCAAATATTGCATAAAGAACCATCTATCGGTGCCTCCATCCTGTATTTTGTCCTTTTATCTATTTGAAACAGACATCAGAGAGGGTCTCTTCTGTATTGATCTGTTTATAGCACATCATCATTAACCAGATGTAAAGTTGCCATTTTATAAGCTGAAAATATTCTATGTGAGTTTTCTTAGTAAAATCCTTTCCCCTTTATCTATGCCAGCTTATTCTCTCTTCAGCAAGGAATTTGCTCTAGCTATGTTTGGGTGCTTATTTGGTTCTTCTCTTAATTTACTCTGGCAGCATCTAGTACTCTTGCTTGTTTGCTGTTCTGGGCTTGTGATATGTTCAATGATACAGGGGTAGCCATTCTCTTGAGGATTGCTTCTGGGAAGCTTGGGCATGTCTGTGTTCATCTTCTACTCATTTAAGGGTGCGTTGAAGAGGTGAATGCTTACAGGAGTGACTGTTGTGTAAATTTTATTATGAATGTTGGTTGTTTAGAGTTGTTACACTACCTCCCTTTGCCAACCATACATGCTTAACGGTTGCCTTTGTAATTATTCACTTGAAAATTTTCCCCTACTTTCAGAATTGTTAATTTACACCTCTAGAATCTAAAGACCATAATATATGGAACTGCAGCAAAGAACACGAGTTGAGCGCGTTCTTGGCTTTGTTCTTGCTATATGGGGTATATTGTTCTACTCTCGGCTACTGAGCACAATGACAGAACAGTTCAGGGTACACTATTGAAACATCTACTTGCTGATGCTTGTATTTAAGTTGCTTTCTTAAGACTGTTACCTGGACAGCATAACATGCAAAGGCTCAGGGAAGGCGCGCAAGTACAAGTTCTTGAGACAGATCATATCATTATTTGTGGAGTAAACAGTCATCTGAGTTTCATACTAAAGCAACTAAACAAGTACCATGAGTCTGCTGTCCGCTTAGGTACTGCTACAGCTAGGTAATTAATTCTAATCTGCCAGCACAGTTTCCGTTCCAGTATTGTGTGCTATATGTACCTTTGATTTATGCATTCTACGTCTTTACAGGAGGCAAAGAATTCTTCTTATGTCTGATCTTCCAAGGAAGCAGATGGACAAGCTAGCTGACAATATTGCCAAAGATCTTAGCCATATTGATGTCCTCACTAAAAGGTATGGTATTAAGCAAATCCTCTTTGCTAATTTCAGGACTCCTGGAAAATCACTCCTCACCATTGTTCTTTTCTTTCCCTGGGACTTCGTCAAGATTTCCTTCATTTATCATCAATGTCCTTTGGTGGTGACAGTTGTGCATTCAGGCGATGATTTATTTTTGATGCAAATATTTCATTTTGTATTAATTTCTTTCTCTTTATAAGGCACATCAAGCATCCAGGAGGACTTTTCTCTCAACAACTTTTAAGAAAAATCTATCAATAAAATTATTTTATAAATTCAAAGAACCAGAACATATACATTATAGTTGAAATTTAATAACCTATCCATGATTGTTTCGGTTCAGTTTTCACATTTCCAGCTCCTGATTTGTACAGTTGCAGCCTTAGCCTAACAACATCATTTGAAAGAGCTGCAGCTGGTAAGGCACGTGCCATAATTATACTGCCAACAAAAGGAGATCGGTAAGAATTTTAAAGCAACATTTATAGGATTATCTACTTGTATTAATTGACTTGATAGCATATATGTCACAGAAAATTGCTTGTCATAATGTCTTTTTATGGAAATCATCTTGTAGTGCATGAACAAGAACCAGAGTTGCTTTGTTATTGAAGAGATGTTAGTACCACGGTGGATGTTTTTAAATCTTAACTGTTAACCTGTAAATATTGTGAATTATATATTTGGATTTTGGTCCAAAAATTATATTTCAGACTTGCAATGATGAGCCATGATACCTTGATACTTTGTAGTAGTGACTGGTAAGGTTTTGCACCTTAATTACATTGATAGAGGAGTGATATATCCCAAAGTGTCTTTGTCAGAATTGGTGGTGATTGGAACTTACTATATAGGCTAAACTTTTCTCTACAGAATTGAATTTATATCAATTTTGTGAATCCGAATCTTGCTTATTTTCTTAATCAACAAATCATCTTTGTTTTAGCACTTTAATGTTCTCAGGATTTGATTGCAGAAGCAAGACTAGAAAAAACCAGCACTATTGATTTTAAATATTTGATTGATTAGGTATGAAATTGACACCAACGCATTTCTATCTGTGCTAGCCCTTCAACCTATTACAAAGATGGATGCTATTCCCACCATTGTTGAGGTATGTCAGTTTTTTCCTGATTACTTAATGAAGTTCCTTGTGCACAATTTAACTGAATATGGGTTTCATTTTGATATACAGGTTTCAAATACCAATACATGTGAGCTTTTAAAATCAGTTTCAGGAGTGAAAGTGGAGCCGGTGGAAAATGTTGCATCCAAATTATTTGTTCAATGTTCTCGACAGAAGGGGCTTATAAAGATCTACAAACACTTGCTTAATTATCGAAGTACTGTGTGAATTTCCTTATAGAATCACAACTTTCTCTTTCTAAGACAAAATTTGAGAATTCTCCAATCCAGATATTTTCTGTCGTGCTTTTCTCCAAAAACTTATTGATAAGTTGATGTCTTACTCCAGGCTACCAGTATTGTCTGTGGGAGACAGAGAAAGAGGGTTTGGGTTAATATGCTATTTCCTATTGAAAGAAAGCAGCACCAACAAAATACCACTTGAACCTTCCCAAACCCACTTTCCTAAGAAAAAAAAGAAAATTTCATTTGAAACACAATCGGCTTTGGTTTATACTAGAATGGTTCTATACAAGTTGGGCTAGTGAAACAAATCCCTGTTTAATACCCCTAGAAGTTGAATCATTTTCAATAGTGACACCTCAATATTTTTATTGTATATAAGTATTTAAAGTTTTACATCTTTTCCATTGCCCAATTTTGTATTTGTACAGAAAAACACTAATCAGTATCATGTTTACTCATTGCAGAAAATGTATTTAATCTCTGCAGTTTTCCTGTTCTAGCTGGAATTAAGTACAGGCAACTAAGACGTGGATTTCAAGAGGTGATGCCATCTGATGAACTTAGTCTCAGCTAGAAGAGAAATTCATGCAATCTGCTAAGTTTGATTTCTTTTTCTTCTTCAGGTAGTGGTTTGTGGTCTCTACCGGAATGGGAAAATATACTTCCACCCAAATGATGATGAGATCCTGCAGCAAACTGACAAAGTATGTGGATGTTATAGATTTCTGTACTTGCGTAGCGGACCTGCACATTTAGAATCCTAACTTTAAGATGCAATCCAGTGAAACTTCTAATTCCTATATGAAATCATAGGGTGGAACTTGAAATGTCAGCCAGTATGGCCATCTGAACTGTTTGATCTTTTCAATCCGACCAGATTAAAAAATACTTCTATTTAAATGATTTCTCCCTATGAGTAAATGGCTGAAGTTGTTCACGGAAAACTTCAGAATGATTATTAGATATTGTTGCAAATTGGAAATCATATATTGGTTTTGTGGTTTATTAATTTCTAAGTGTGCTTTGTTGTTTTTATTGTTTCATATTGTCTTATTACATACTTCATTGGGAGCTAATTTACATTCAAATCCTACAGATCCAATTAACAACCAGGCAAAATATAAAGGGAAAAAATTAGTTTCAGAACATGCTGCGCAGTTATTTTGCCGTCAGGATAAATCCTAGTGGTTCAAAATTTGACCAAGAAAGAGCGTGCAAATGGGCCCTTGGCCTCACATGTCAATGTGTTGATTGATTGTGGCTGCAAAATAGTGTTGTTGCCATCTCTATTTGATGAATGCATGATTAAAACTTGAAGTCAAATTGCTGCCAGAACTTCAATGGATTTAACTGTATTTGGATCAGTCAATGGACAGATGATAACTATAAACTAAACCTGTGTCATGAAGTGCAAGTCAATGACGCGGTATGGTTCAATGGATGAGTTAAGTTACTTCCTTCCCGTAAAAGATACTGTGTGCTTTAGCATCTATAATTACTATAAATTAAAGCAATTTCCAGTGTATGAAGGGTCACTGTCTGTCATTTTCAACCATCACTGGCTGCATATAATTGTATGGTTGCCCGGTTTACCCATTTCTTAGTTCATGTTTTACTTTATAAATATCAATGGCTTTATGTTCTGCATTATATTCTATTTGTCATGCCATCATGTTGTCTTAAGTTGTAATTGCATCAACTTCATTATAAATTATAGATGGCTACTTCTTTACACGGTAAGATATGTTTGCTCACCAATATATTGTTTGAAGTGTGTCTGCTTCCCTCATGTTGTTGGGTTGATTACATTTCCTTCTTGATCCTATTTATGTATTCTCTAATTTGTTCACTTTTTCTACATAGATATTGTTCATTGGTCCAGTTCATGGTAAAAGGAACCCACAAATTGCATATTCTAGTGTCTTCAAAGAAGGAGCTGCCTTTTTTCAAAATCTGGAAGCTCTGGAAGATAACAGTGATAATTTAAATCTTCCTACAGAATTGCGAAAAACACGACTTAAAAATATTGTAAAACGTCCCAACAGATCAGGGTCAAAGGTATCTTTTCCGAGAGACAATTGCTCAATCAACACTTTAATTCTGGATTGTATTTGTTACTTCGTATGATTGTTTTGCTTGTCTATGCAGGCATCGGACTGGAGTCTAGGGCCGAAGGAATGTGTTCTTTTTCTTGGATGGCGCCCGGATGTTGTAGAAATGATAGAAGAGTATGATAATTATCTTGGACCTGGGAGCATATTGGTATGCTGCTATACAATTTAGAGTTTTTAACCTATTTATTTAAATCATACCTGTTCACAATTTTGTTCTCGCGGTCCATTTTCATACATCTTAATTTAAGTAGTAATTCCTCTTCAAGTTCGGTTTTCCTTACCAAAGTTCTAGAATTAAATTACACACAAGCACTTATAATGAGAACATGCGTAATGTACAAGTGCATCTTATCAGAAATGCGTGATGTATGTGTATTTGGTATTTTGTTTGTCACTCAAACCAGATTGTCACCAAGAGGGTTCCTTTGTTGCACTTTTCCTGTTTTCACCTCACAAAGGATTTTACCATAAGTTTTATAGTCAATTTACATTTCTTGCTGAATAAGATCGAAGTGCTTGTTAGTTGTCTGTCCCATTGGAAAATTCTGATAGTCAAAACATAACTTTCCATGCTTTGCTTCTCCTCTTCTTCATCTTCTTCTTGTTGGGTCTCTTCTGTAATTTAGTATTTTATTAGATATTGGACAATTTAAGTCTGGCGTCCCCAATGACTTGTAATTTTTTTAACTTGATATACAAGAACTTAATGTTCACACTTGACATGCTTTTAAGCTTCTGTATACCTGTTAATCTTTAGTTTACATTCACCACCTCTACAAATATATGCAGGAGATATTATCAGATGTGCCATTAGATGAGAGGAAGAGGACCAGCAGCATTGCTAGTCAAAGAAAACTTGAAAACGTCCGGGTTTCCCATAGGGTACTGCCTAATTGAGCCAAACTGAAAAAAGACATTTTATGTCATTTCTTCATTTTATTTTTCTTGGAAACCTTCTTTTCATTGGATCTAATGGTTTATGATCTTTCAAATATTGCAGATTGGAAACCCCATGAATTTTGATGCCTTACAGGAAACCATATTGGATATTCAGAATTCTCTCAAGAAAGATGAAGATATTTCCTTTTCAATTGTGGTAATATCTGATAGAGAATGGCTTATTGGAGGTAATAATACGTGCCTTGGAGGTAACAATATGTGAAGCTTTGTTGGGTTGAAGTGGCATTGCATAATCGTTCTTTTCTCCAGATCCATCCAGGGCAGACAAGCAATCTGCTTTCTCTCTTATTCTTGCTGAAAATATCTGCATCAAACTTGGAGTGAAGGTGAATACGATCCTTGTTAAATTCAATTGATCGTACGGATCCCTGCTTTTTAATTCTGAAGATTAGTTCGAGAGTTTTAATCCTAGAATTCTAGTCATAATGAATTGCTATATCTGTTTACCAATGAGCTTCTAGCTCAGGTGGTAGTGACCTCTTGATAGTAACCAAGAGTTCCCGGGTTCAATTTCTAACGAAGCCAGGAACATCGAACTTGTTTACACCCCACGCAAAAAAAGGCCAAAGTTAGCCCCTCATCCTTGCTGTAATGGTCAGATTAACACCCTGTCAGTGGGTATTAAGCTGGACTTCCCCTCTTCTCTAACACTAACCATTTATACTCATCAATATAACAATCAACTGTTCTGCAGGTACAAAATCTAGTTGCAGAGATTGTCGACTCAAAATTAGGCAAACAAGTAACGCATCCTGTAACAGACTTGTTCAGTTTTATGTCGAGAACACTCTTGTTTTGTATGGGTATTTATTTAGATCATACCATCTCTTCAGATTACAAGAATCAAGCCCAACCTGACTTACATAGCAGCAGAGGAAGTAATGAGCCTTGTGACAGCTCAAGGTCTTGATCATTGTACTCTACTTGCTGTTACACTCTTCCATTTAGACCATGTTCAATTTGAAGAGTAATTATTGCTTACATACAGTGGCAGAGAACAGTGAAATGAATGAGGTGTGGAAAGACATTCTGAATGCAGAGGGTGATGAAATATATGTGAAGGTAAATTCCTCTTCCTTGTATTGCATTTTGGTGTGAAGCATCCTTGGGAACCGACAAACTTAGGTGAGTTGGGCGTATTTTCCATAGAAGGGTGACTCGGTTGGGGAATGAGACTTGGGGCTGCTTTTTTCTATTTCTGTTAGGAATCAGATTTTAAGCTAGCCACTGCTGCTATTGTTTCCTTGAGACTTTATTTTGGGTGATGAACTACCCTTTCTGGAATTAGTATCGAGTTTATTCAATACCAACCCATTTTAGCTACTTTATTTCCTTTTTTGTGTTTCTCTGGCAGGACATTACCCTATACATGAAGGAGGGGGAGCATCCTTCATTCGCAGAGCTCTCTGAAAGGGCATATTTGCGGCGAGAGGTTGCTATAGGCTATCTGAAAGATACTAGAAAGGTACAGACGAGTAAGAGGGTATAGTGGCATTTGGTTAATTTGATCTAGACATCTCATTAACCTTAATCTTGCAGGTTATCAATCCAATTGTCAAATCAGAACCGCTTTCCCTGTCTTCGACAGACGCATTAATCGTTATATCCGAGCTTGAAGGAGAACAACCCATCGTTTTGTAAAATGTGAACCTTTAGTCATCATCTGCCTTTGCTCCTTTTATCG
>Ga0325402_1006333_pt1 | contig 11177 bp, 2 predicted proteins | sample PopdelMetagenome_22_FD_207212 | JGI IMG/M metagenome (GOLD analysis project Ga0325402, IMG submission 207212) | Populus deltoides microbial communities from Bellville, Georgia, United States - Xylem-PdKOR-R3 | ecosystem: Host-associated > Plants > Phyllosphere > Stem > Wood/Secondary xylem...
TAGAAACTGTTCACTGATGCCAGAGTCAAGAACATGATAGGAAGAATAAAAAAAGAGAAATTCTTAGCAATTTTAGACAAAACCAGCAATGCAGCCTGTCTCAGGTGGGACGCTTAAGGGGTGATAATATCTTTCTTTTTGTGTAACCAATCATGTACCATAGAATTTCTGTTGACCAGTTAGGGTTCCTAGTGACCATAATACTAGGTGGCGACTCCTTAAACTAGAAACTTCCTCAAAGAACGAGATGTTAGATATCTGCAATGTCCGGGTGTGACATGTTGCATGGTAAGGCATCTAATAACTCGGGAAGAAACCCATCAAGCATCGGTTCCATTTCAACGCACTCTCATTGATGAAATTATCTGGAATGTATAAAATAGTTTCAATCTCTCATTTCCATGGAAAAGAGACAATATTGGCACGAGTTGTAGCATTTGAGACCTTCACTCTATTTGCCCATAAAGTGTTAGGGCCAAAGTTAGTGGTAGTGGTGTTCTTGTGAGCCGAGGTGGCAACTTATATGGGGACAGGTTAGGTTTTTTTGTAAGGTTGTTTAGGGATAGTCTTGGTTTTATGAGGAGGTTAAGGGTGGTTTTAGTGGTGGTTGAGGTGTTTTAAGGTGTTGGTGGTGGTATTTAAGGGTTTTTTTGTGGCTGTAGCGGGGTTGGTAGTAGGCTATGGGGGTAACCGGTCAACCTTTTTTTAGGTTTGTTGAACCAGTTGATTGGTTTCTGAGTGATTGGTAGCCATGTCTTGGTAACAACTTCAAAGTAGCAACATATACTGTAATGATAAAACTATCTAAAATTCAATGGTCTAGCTCAAGTTAAGCAAGTATAGTATGACATGTAAAAGAACGACTAATCCAACGGCTAGATCAAACACGATCTATAAAGAGGCAATCTAACCTGAAAATTGACAGAGGCTATTTTGAGAAGTAAAAATCTTTCTAGAAAAGTTGGAATCTGATCTTCATCATTCATAATAAATAGGACATCTAGTCAAACCTTTCTGAGAAAAATAAAGTTGATCCAACGATGAAACAAGACAAACAAAGTTGGCAGCTACGTCTACCCTAAACCTAATTTTCCCATAAAATATGCAGTGGCTATATCTCTCAAATGACACCACATAAACAAAGTCCCTAGGTATCATATAGCTTCCCAACTAGATTTGCAACCCGTGCTCTGCCATGGACCGACCAATTTTTTTTAATGGAAAAATGAATGCTAAGGAAAAGTTTTTGAGACTCAAGTTATTGATTCAATTAGTAATTTAAATAATATAAATAAAAAAATGACAATAAATAAATTGAAAAAAAATTGACAATGAAAAAAAAGGTAAAAAAAACTTGATCCCATTCGGTAAAAAAAACTTGATCTTAGCCCATTCGGATTATTAAACAACTCAATATTAAAGGGAGAAATTTAAAAAAAAGCAATAAAAAAGCCTTATTTAAACATGGCTAACTCGCAAACTACACAACTATGGGCATAAGATTGAGATGATCTCATAGAAAAAAAATAGAAAAAAAGTCTGGAAACCATTTCCTAATAAATCAAATGAGAATGTGCTAACTGCATAAAGATAGAGTGAGTACTCACCGAAGAGAATCTAAAAGATCTTTTTATCATGTCATTATCCATGCATAAGTATTAATACTACATGGAGCAATATGATATTAGATACGTGAGCGATTGATTTTAGTGCAAGTGAAAGATTGTTAGTTTAATATGCTATATAGACAATCAATTGGTTACACGTGACATTATTTTATTCATGTAAATATATATTTATTATTATTAAAAGCTTAATTTATCTTTAATATTTATATAATATTATATTCATGAATCTAAAGTAAAGATAAAGTCCATGGGACAAACATGTTTTGTAAAGGAAATTATAAAAGTTGTTAAAATTATGTGATTCCTATTACATCAAATCATTGTTCCTAAAATGTTCCTAGTTGATGCTCTCTTAAATATTGGACATTCATTAGAGTTGTAGAGACTGATACAATTATGTTCTTTCTTTTATGATAGAAGCAATTATTCTCATAAATTGAGGTATAAGGGATACCTAGAACGAATATGTAGGTGTTTATCATAAGATATGTACACTGAATTGACCCACATGAGAATTCTATATGGAAAGATCTTCTATGTCTATGGAAAGAATCACCTAACAGCTGTGTAAGTGATCTTTAGACTTGAGATCACTAAGTTATCTTATATAGAGAATATTATGATTTGATCATGTTACATGTTATCTTGATTGAGGGTAATGAAAGAGAAAACATTGGGTATAACATGAATTATATAAAGGTATTTGAATGATCAAGAGAGGATTTACCACCCTAGGTGAATTAGAGAAAATGTTATATCTATTCTTAAATAGTATTGATTAAGAAATATTTGGCCAAGATGGAATGAGATTTGAAAAAAGTTTCAAATTTTATTCAAACGATCAATGACTATTATATAGAGAACAAACATGATTTAACATAGTAAACATACTTCATGCTTTAATGTTAAATCAGAACATTATTGATGAAATGATATTAATTACACTGAGAAACTAATAATTAAAAGGTTAAGTCAAACACGTTACTAAACGATGCACCTGATCTTCAAATATAAATTACAATTGTTGAATTGATAATAAATTAAATTATTTAATTTATTTAATTCTATTTAATAATAATTTATATTTGAGTCAATATATTAGAAACTTAATGGGTCACACGTGTTAAGAATCATTAGTCGGAACTTAAGCTGTGATGATTTAATTAAGTATGACTTGATTAAAATATATTTTAAAAATTAAAGACTAAAATATAATTAATACAAGGATTATACTTCTAGACCTAGAAAAAATAAGGAGTTGATTAAGTTAATTTCTAAAATTATCCTGAATTAATATATGGATATTATTCAAAGGAAAAATTGATATTTTGTCAATTTATAGGGTTTTTCATATTTCTCTATAAATATTAAGTTATGTCTCTTATTTTTAATGGTTATATGTGAGACAGAAAAACTACGTAAGTCACAGAATAGAGAGCTAGCACTCTAGGCATAACAATTCATCTCTTCTAAATAAGGATTTAGGAGATTTCTCACTGATAGTTCATGTGTATTACCGTTAGAGGTCGAACAATTGAATGACTTGTGATTTGCGATAACCTAGCCTTTAAAGAATATTAAAAGCCGAAAAAGATAAGATCTTCAGGTAATAAATCCCTAAATAACTTTGGATTTTTCTAATGGGATCCTATAGACTATCGAATAATTTTGTTTTATTATTTCCACTAAGTGTATGATATTCAGGAACCAAATAGGTAAAACAATTTTAAAGTCCAAACTTGAATTATTTCAATGTCAAAAGAACAAAAAAAATTCAAATCAAATGACCAAAATGAAGATTTTTTTTTAAAAAAAAAAACATTACAATGATTTGACTTGTATATAAGTGTTTAATATGAAACTTAGTTTTTTGAAAAAAAGAAAAATAATTTATTATAAATTTTTACTACCTTGATCAAATTTCTCTCGTAGCTGTAAACAAAGAATTTTGATTCCTTTATGCATGTTATTAGCCCTAACGACACACAATTAATTCCCAATGGTATATTATTCCGTACGATTATCACAATAGTTAATAAACATCGTGTTTAATAGGTGACAACATTACAAGTTTTAAGTCGAAAATTTCAAAAGCATAGATTAAATTGTTAATTATATATTTAGATAACTATTATAATTAATTATGTAAATTACCCAAAGTTTTTTCATTTACGGGACCTGAATGTTTTTACCCAAATGTTATATATATATTTTTTTACTTCTAACTCTAAAATAGACTAGTACTTAACACATAATTGTACTCTAAAAAAAAAAACGTTGATCTCTCCATGGATTCCAGCAGGAGAAATACAGAAATTTGTCTTGTTCATTGACTAGTCCGAGACCATTAGCTTGTAGCTTCTGGCTATCTGTAGTAATGGATTTATTGTCTCACACCAACCAATGTCAACTAGTAAGAGAAAAGTGAAAACCCTTCCATATATGATTACCGAAGGGACAATTAACTTGATCAAATTAAGAAATAAAAGGACTCTGCTTTCCTTAGTTCAAGCTTCCACTGACACCGTTACCTTTTCTGTTTAGGATGGGATGGCAAAATTTGTCTTGTAGGGCTTAAAACTTGAAGCTTTGAAGATGCGAAATATGATGCATTGAATATAATGGCGCGGTGATATCTCAAACTGAAGTGGTAGCTGTATGGTATAAACACAGTTCTTCAACCTCCATGGCAGAAATAGGCACATAGCAATCAAAAGTTGACGGTAAAAGCAATATGGTAATAGCAGAAATAGCAACAAGCAGAACCAAGACATAACTAAGCAATATGGTAAATCCTTCCATATATGATTACCGAAGGGACAATTAACTTGATCAAATTAAGAAATAAAAGGACTCTGCTTTCCTTAGTTCAATCTTCCACTGACACCGTTACCTTTTTTTGTTTAGGATGGGATGACAATCACATTTATTAATAAATCTGGTTTACTTTAAGATGGGTTTCAAATAAAATTCAATATAAAGATAAATCAATTGACTTGACAAAAAAAAATCTATTTTTTTTTTATTTAAAAAAATAAAGTAATTTTATTTTGTATTAACTCAAACCAGTTTAACCTGTAATTAACTATAATAATTTAATATTCAAGGCGCTTGGGCTCTGCTTTTTGGTTGGCGACAAGTGACGCTTGAGTCATGGTTTCGAACTCAAGGGGAATGGGTTGGTCATCAGGATTCATGTTCAATAGATCTAGTGTAAAGACCCAATTCTATTAGGTCCTTTATCAAGACTCAATATTCATGGGTTTTACGATTCTAAATATTATTATTTCTTTTAGAAATATTATTGTTTTTATTTATAATTAATATTATTAATAAAATAATTAATAAATTTTAAAGAAATATTATTATTTATATTATAATTTTTTATGGCAATTTTTATAAAAATAAAAAGTGAGCCCGCGACGTAGTATTATTAAAAATATTCAACAGTTATAAGTATTAATATAAAAAAATATTATAATTTGCTTTGTCAATATTATTATTTTTCTTAGAATACAAAGTATTCATCTCAAAAATATTATTATTATTTTTATAATATTATTATTTTTATAATAATTCAAATTTTTAATATATAAAAATATTATTATTTATGTTTTAAATATTCTTGGTATTAAAAATAGTATTATTTGGGTTAGGAATATTATTATTTTTACTATAATCAAAAGTATTAATATTAAAAATATTATTTTTTTTTTTTCTAAATATTATTATTTTTATAATAATCAATATTATTAATAAAATAATTACTATATTAGAAAAAAAAATATTCTTAATATTGAAAACAACCAAAGATTTGATTTGAAATGTAAAATTAAAAATTACTATTAGTATTATTATTATCATCATTAAAAAAATTTAAAAAATTGTTATTATTATCGAAGAAAAACCACGTGCAGACACATGACGCTTGGCTCCTGCCTGGGGGCTGGGCACAGCCCCTACGCCCACGCGGCGCGTGGGGCATGCTTAAGTGCTGACACACCTTGCGCACATGTGGCGCTTGGGCTCCTGCCTTTGGGTTGGGCACTCCCCAGCGCACACGAGGCGCTTGGGCTCAGCCCTTTGGGTTGGAGACAAGTGGCGCTTGGGTCATGGCTCCAAGCTCAAGGGGAATGGGTTGGTCGTCAGGACCCATGATCAATGGGTCTAGCGTAAGGATCCAATAAAATTTGATCCTTTATCAAGACTCAATGTTCATAGGTCTTAGGATTCTAAATATTATTATTTCTTTTAGAAATATTATTATTATTATTATAATTAATATTATTAATAAAATAATTAATAAATTTGAAATAAAATATTATTATTTATATTATAATTTTTTATGGTAATTTTTATAAAAATAAAAAGTGAGCCCGCGGCGTAATATTTTTCAAAATATTCAATAATTCTAAGTATTAATATAAAAAATATTATAATTTGCGTTGTCAATATTATTATTTTTCCTAGAATACAAAGTATTCATCTCAAAGATATTATTATTTTTGTCCAAAATATTATTATTTTTATAATAATTCAAAGTTTTAATATAAAACAATATTGTTATTTATGTTCTAAATAGGCTTGGTATTAAAAATAGTATTATTTGTGTTATGAATATTATTATTTTTACTATAATCAAAAGTATTAATATTAAAAATATTATTTTTTGTGTTGTAAATATTATTATTTTTATAATAATCAATATTATTAATAAAATAATTACTAAATTAGAAAAAAAAATCTTAATATTGAAAACAACCAAAGATTTGATTTGAAAGGTAAAATTAAAAATTACTATTAGTATTATTACTATCATCATTAATAAATTTTAAAAAATTATTATTACTATCGAAGAAAAATCACGTGGGGACACGTGGGGCTTGACTTCTGCTTGGGGGCTGGCACACCCCTGCGCCAATGTGGCGCTCGGGCTCTGCCTAAGTGCTGGGCACACCCTGCGCACACGTGGCGCTTGAACTCCTGCCTTTGGGTGGGCACTCTCCAACGCACACGTGGCGCTTGGGCTGTCTGCCTGGGAGCTGGCCACATCCCTAGCACGCATGTGTCGCTTGGGCACGCCAAAACTCAACTATCCTTGGCCCCGCATGCTACAGAATCTAAGATATAGCTTTAGGTCATTGATTGTGCAAGGTCCAAAATAGACTTGAGTCCTGCCATCGTCAGGACCTAAAGTTTTGTGAAAATAAAAGGTGAGCACGCGGCATAACGCGGGCTACCTAACTAGTATAATTTATAAGAAAAAATCATTTGAATTTTGACCGGTCCAAGCCTTTGCCACTTGATAGGTGGATTTAGAGTTTAGTCCAATTTTATGATGCAAATGATTTTAAAAATATATTTATCAATATCAATACAATAATTTTTAATAGAAATTCTTTTAAAAAGATTTTTTTTTAACAAAAACGGTAACATGAATTTAAAAAGAATTGAGAAAATCTCATAAAAGTCCCCATTCAATAATCTTAATTAAGTTTGTATTCCTCATTCCTTCTTTTTTTCCCCCTCAATAGGTACCTAATATATCAATAAATTCTAAATCATATCATTTTTTTAGACAACAAAATTGTTAAGTAATCAAGTCAAGTTTACATGGTTTTTATTTTCTCATAAAAAATAGCATATATATATCGTGTGTGTGTATCTTCCTACAATATATTTTTTCACTTGTAGTGAGAAATTTTAATAAATTTATGAAGTTTTAATATATTAAAATGTAATTATATTTTTTTAAACGATCTTTTGTTTATTTAAATTAATAAAAAAATTTGATTGTGAATTTATTAATACACTAAAAATACAATGAAGGGTGTTTAGCCTCGTATTTTAACAAGAGTTTTTAAAATTTTAATTTTTAATTTTTTAAATTATTTTGATATGTTATTATTAAAAATAAATATTAAAAATATATTATTTTAATACATTATTAAATAAAATAATTGCTATTACTATGCGATCACCCTGACCAAAAGTAGGCCGAGGACTTCTTTCGACTGTAATATTTTGCAAAAGTAGGAGTAACTCACGCGAAGACAATTTTTTTTGAAAAACATTAATACACATTACGTACACCGTCAGGGTGGATTGGAAAACAAGCTCGCGATAATAAAGCAACACGTCATTAATCGAACAGACGTGATTGGCCGCTACACGTGTAGAGTTTGAAATAAAAGCCAGTGCAGCAAAAACCAGCGAGTAATGAATCTTTCCATACTCTCAAGAGTGAGAGTAGCAGTAGAGGAACTCTTAGCGCCGAACCGAAAAAACCCAGTCCTTTAACAAGCCTGTCTCCGTTTAAAGCACCGTCCCTCGCTTGGCTCCTTTTAAATCTCCCCCCTCTCTGTCTCGATATTTACAAAAACTTAAAAGAATAAGGATTAATTTATTTGTTGGAAAGTAATTTTTTAAAAAAAAAAAATTTAAAAAAAAGTGAATTTCAGGAAAATAAATTTCGGGAAAGTATTTTTTGATGTTTAGTAGTGTAATAAAAAATAAGTTGAAAAATACTTTCTAATGTTTGGTTATGTCATGAAAAATGAGCTGGAAAATAACTTATTAATGTTTTATTTTTTTCAAGTTTATTAAAATAATAAGGAACAAATCTTCCAAATTAAAAAGTTGAATGAGAATGAAATTAAAAAAAATATATAATTTCATAAATTATCTCAAATAAAATAAATAATAATCAAAATAATATAGATCAAATAAAAAATAAAAAAATTGAAAGATGAATAAATTAAAATAATAATAATTAACATTTCATAAATTATTTCAAATAAAATAAGTAACAATCAAAATAATGAGGACCAAATTTGATAGATAAAAAATTTCAATTAAAAAATGATAAGGGAAAAGCAAAATAAAAATAATGACCAAAGTTAATATAAAAATTAAATTCTAAGGGATGAAATTGAAAATCAAATATTCAAAACAATATATATATATATATAGCAATCAAAAGTTTAAGGGCCAAATTTGATATAATCGGCAAATAATATAACATTTCTAAATTTTTCACAACTTCTGGAAAGTGTTTTCCGTCCAAACTAAAAGGAAAACACTTTTCTGGAAATAAAGCCAAATTTTTCTTTGACCGGAAAGTGTTTTCCATTGACCAACTTTTCTAATGATAAATAAACACGGAAAAGTTTGGAAAATGGTTTCCCGAAAACCACTTTCCGGAAAACAAGTGCTCCCTTAAGGCGCCGTTTGTTTGTTGGAAAGTAGTTTCTTTTTAGAAAGTGAATTCGGGGGAAAGTGAATTTCGGGAAAGTATTTTTCGATGTTTGGTAGTGTAATGGAAAATAAGTTGGAAAACATTTTTCAGTGTTTGGTTATGTCATGGAAAACGAGCTGGAAAATAATTTATTAATGTTTTATTTTTCTCAAATTTATTAAAATAATGAGGAACAAATCTTACAAATTAAAAAGTTGAATGAGAATGAAATTGAAAAAAAAATATAATTGCATAAATTATCTCAAATAAAATAAATAATAATCAAAATAATAGAGATTAAATCTAAAAAATTAAAAAAAAATGAAAGATGAAGAAATTAAAATAATAATAATTAACATTTCATAAATTATTTCAAATAAAATAAGTAACAATCAAAAGAATGAGGACCAAATTTGATAGATAAAAAATTTCAATAAAAAAATGATAAGGAAAAAGCAAATAGCAATTATAAAAATAAGGACCAAAATTAATATAAAAATTAAATTTTAAGAGATGAAATTGAAAAATAAATATTCAAAACAAATTATATATAACAATCAAAAGTTTGAGGATTAAATTTGATATAATCAACAAATAATGACATTTCTAAATTTTTCACAACTTCCGGAAAAGTGTGTTCCGCCCAAATTTTCCAGGAAAACACTTTCTTGAAAACCAAGCCAAATTTTTTTTTTACTGGTAAGTGTTTTCAGTTGACCAACTTTTCTAATGGCAAATAAACACAGGAAAATTTGGAAAGTGGTTTTCCAGAAACCACTTTTCGGGAAACAAATACAGCCAAAAGGAAAAACACTTTCCTGAAAACCAAACCAAATTTTTCTTTGACTGGAAAGTGTTTTCGTTGACTGGAAAGTATTTTTCTTTGACTGGAAAGTATTTTTTATGAATTAATTTTCTAATAACAAACAAATATAAAAAAATTTGAAAAATAATTTTCTAAAAATTATTTTCGGAAACAAACATTGTGTAAGTTTACTTTTGAAAATCAGTAGTAGAGGAGCAGCGTGTCTCCATCCCTAAGTATGTGGGGTCCATCTTGGACCTGCTGCAGTTCTTTTTAATAAATTAGCTGTTTTTCAAAATTCATAGTAATTCTTTTAAATTTATTTAAATTTTCCCAACGACCCTTCCAAATATGACAACTAAGGTATAAAGTGGGTGTGGGACATGTGGCTTGTTTAGAGACTTCAAAGGGATACATATTAGCGCACAGGAAAATAAACATATATAGTATACATTTTTTTACCTTCTTCACCGTGACATAACATTTAGCATGTGTAATATATACATTATGCAGTGTTTCTGTTTGACATCATGTTTTGGAAGTGTTTATAAATTTTATTTATTTTAAATTAATATTTTTTGATATTTTTAATGTCAAATAATTTTGCGTTTTAAAATTGCTAGAAAATGAGTTGTCAAGCCGAACCATGCATTTAATATAATGTTTGGTGACCTCCTATTAAATGCAATAAGTAATCAAGTTATAAAAAAGTTTTGAAATTGATCAAGTGTTTTTCAGGAAACTGAGTAATTTTATCTTAAGAGGGTGTCGCTATCAACATTGTATTGACCTAGAAAACACTGCTTAGGTGAAGTACTAGATAACGCCTTAAGCCATAGCTATTAAGGCACCTTCTGTGTATAGTTCTTTCAGAGAGATGGTGGTTGAAAATAAATTATGTTACTGAAGTCAGAAAAAGAAACTATTAAATTGTTTTTTTTTAAATTGTAATTTTTCTTTTTATATTTATGTTCATCTATGCTACATATATTTTTTTTATTTTTTAGAACCTAAAAACGGTTAAAGTATAGGAATTGTTTCTATGTATTTTCTTTCAAACATATATTCTATGTAGTTTCTATGTTCATCTGTACTACATATATTTTCTTTCTACATATATTGTTTACTGCTTTATTTGGCGAGGCGATTAATTACTACAAGTGGATCTTGGTTGGATATTTTAATTTGCTGTATTGAATGAATATTTTGTGCGTATTTGGAGTAACTTGTGCTACGTGCTGTGTGGCTCCCGCGAAGCCGATGAAGGGAAGCTCCTCGGGCTTTCTCCGCCAGCAGCTTTGAAGTATGTGGTCTCACAACACAGGCAGTTGTAATTGCTTTTCAATTTTATTTTATTTTAATTTTAAAAAAGTATTTTTATGATTTTATTTGAGATGGAAAACACTTTTTACAAATTGTGAAAAATTTAAAAATATCATATTATTTATTGATTATATCAAATTTTATCCTCAAACTTTTCATTATTATATATATATATATATATATA
>Ga0325402_1006335_pt1 | contig 11174 bp, 7 predicted proteins | sample PopdelMetagenome_22_FD_207212 | JGI IMG/M metagenome (GOLD analysis project Ga0325402, IMG submission 207212) | Populus deltoides microbial communities from Bellville, Georgia, United States - Xylem-PdKOR-R3 | ecosystem: Host-associated > Plants > Phyllosphere > Stem > Wood/Secondary xylem...
TCTCACGAGACCATGGTAAAAAGGATGGTTGGGTCAACTTTTAGTTCTAGGAATGTGCATGGAGTTGTAGATGACAATAGTAATCCTTATAAGAATATGGTTATGGATGCAATGAGAATGAATAAAGGTTATGCATGTTTGTAATATCCCACATCGGCTGGTGAGGGTTTGATGGCTAGCCTTATTAGTAGTGCTGCTTGTTAACATGTTGTACGCGTTTTGGGATGTCAGGCTCAGAAGTGGGCTCGCGTCACCAATAAAACCGTAAGCGCGGTAAAGCCCAAAGCGAATAATATACGACATGTTGGGCTCGGCTGTTATATTTGGTAACAAAGCCGACCTCACTAGCTGTCTGGTTGTGCCGACAGGGTCGTCGGGCTACTTAAAGGGGGTAGATTGTAATATCCCACATCAGTGAGTGAGGGATTGGTAGCCAGCCTTATTAGTAGTGCTGGTTGCTAACATGTTGTACGCGTTTTGGAACGTCAAGCTCAAAAGTGGGCTCGCGTCGCCAAGAACAAAACCGTGAGGGCGGTAAGGCCCAAAGCGGACAATATACGACATTTTGGGCCGGGCTGTTATAATATTGATGTCCAATCGTAGATGAAAAACTTAATATAGGCGCAACTAGGTTTTTGAATCCTTTGCAAGATTCTGACAAACCATTATGAGATGGGTGTACAAATCATAGTAAATTATTGGCAATTGTATAGATGTTCACCATCAAGTCAGACCATGGGTTGAGTGAGACCAATTATAACAGAATTTTCTAATTGGTGAAAGGCATTTTGCTTGAAAAGAATAGGCCGAAAGAGAACTTCTATACTGCTAAATCCATGATGAAACCAATCGGCCAAAAATACCAGAAAATTAACATGTGTCTAAACTTCTGCATGTTGTACTTTTTTAAAAATGTAAAATTGACTGAGTGTAGAACATATGTGCATGCTCCTTATAAATCCAGAACTAGTAGGGGAAAGACTCTTATCACACATAGAAAACTTAGATACTTTCTAATCACACCCAGACTACAAATGTTATTCATATCACCATATACTATTGAGTACATAACATGACATTATTCATATGATACGGTGAATGAGTGATGGTGCACCATTCCAATGGTGAAGCCTATAAATATTTTAATAGGGTGCATCCTTGGTTTTTAGTGGAATCAAAGAGCATGTGTCTTGTGTTATATACAAACAAATTCAATCCATTTAGGTAATTTATTGCTCTTTATTCTTGTTATCTGGTGATACTCACAATTTATAACCTGTCACTTAGGATGTGTATAAGGCTGGAGTTCATGCTTTTACCTATGGTTATAATCGTTCCTAATAGTCCGAGTAGGAATATAGATGTTTTTCTACAACCGTTGATTGATGAGTTGAAATATTTATGGTCATTCAAGGCTTTAACTTATGATATATCAAGGAAATACAATTTTCAGATAAAGACAACTTTGATATGGACTATCAATGATTTTTCCTGTATATGGAATGATTTTTTGTTGGAGCATTTATAGATAAACTATCATGTCCATATTGTATAGAAAATAACAAGGCTTTCATAATAATATATGGTGGCAAAACATCTTTTTTTATTGCTACTGACGGTTCTTATAAACGGATCACAAGTACAAAAAGAACAAAAAAGACTTCTTTATTGGTAGAGTTGAAATGAATGTTGCACCGCTGTTACCATTGGATGAATAATTATATGATGTGCTGTCGTAGAATGATAACATTGTGTTTGGTTTTCAATCTAGTAAGAAGAAGTTTCTTGATTTTGGTTTAACTCATAATTGGATAAAGTGAAGTATTTTCTATGACCTTTCTTATTAGAAGACCAATTTTCTCCATCATAACATTGATGTCATACACATTGTAAAAAACATTTTTGAAAACATTTTTAACATGGTTATGGATGTGAAAAGAAAAACAAAGGGCAACATCAAAACCAGAATAAACATATATTTGTTTTGTCACCATAAAAATATGGAATGTGTTTATGATGGGTCACTGGTCGCAAAGCACAAAGCCAGTTTTGCCTTAGACAGGAATGCATAGTTGCTTGTTTACCAATGGCTTAAGAGTTTGTATTTTTCTCATAGACATGCTTCAAATATATCAAGGTTGGTGAATTTGAAGAATTGTAGATTATATGAAATGAAGAGTTATGATTGTCACGTGTTTATGCAAACACTCATCCCTTAACTTACCAAGATTTATTACCAAATAGGATATGAGATGCACTCATGAAGATCAGTCACTTTCTTAAAGATAAATGCTCTAACAAGTTGCAGATACAACACATAAAGAGGCTTGAAACAAATATTGTCCAGAAAATCTGCAAACTTGAGATGATATTCATTCCATTGTTTTTCAACTCAATGAAGCATCTACCCATACATCTATTGTTTAAGGCAAAAGTTGGAGATTTGATATAATATAATTGGATGTATCCATTCAAGAGGTTAGTGATTACACATGCATCATAATTAAACTTCTATTTGTTTTTTTGTTAATTCAAAATATTCATTTAATTCCATACAAGTACTTGTTCAATCTTAAGAGAAAAGTTAAAAAAAAACAAGGCGCTTGTTGAGACTTCGATATGAGAGGTTTATATTGTTTAAGAAATCTTAATATTTATCTCATACTATTTCAAGCCTAGCTTGAAGAAATAAATCAACCATATTTCAAGGCGTGAAAACAATGGGGAATTGTACTATAAAATTTTGTTAGGGGAAGATATTTGACAGAAATAAAATTCAAACAAGCACATAATTATGTGTTATTCAACTGCAATGAACTAAGACTTTTTATTTAGCAAGTATCATACTTAAACATATCATTACTTTCAAAAAACTTATCTCTTATACTATCATAAACTAATAGATTGTTTAACTTCTTATAGGCAACATCATCAATTTTTATTGTCCTAAAATTCACAATTAACTGAATCTCAAATCTTTTGATTATAAAATGAACAATTTTCCACATGATTCAAAACACATGTAAGGATGATTTAATTATTCTTATCTCTTAGGATACTCAATTTTATTACACATTTATTGTTAAATATTAATGGTTGCAATTCATGTATCATCAGGTTTATTAATTAGAAGAGAATGCTTTGAATTTACTAAGTCTGGGTCTTGAAAGAAAAATGAGGTGATATAACAGGTATTTCATCAATGGTTATGTGTTTCATACTGAAAAGTGTAGTTAGGGTAGAAAGATATATAACAGTGGAGTTTGTGTTAAGTGATCAACTTCTAATGAGTTTTAAGTTAACTATTATTAGAAGTTAAAAGATGTCATTAAATTGCAATATCATAGCCAGCAGAATAAAGTCTTTTTATTCAAATGGTATTGGTATGATACCACTAATAGAGAAATCATAGTAGATTTTCATCATAGTTTGGTCAAAATTAATAGAAGTGCTATACTCTACAATATCGACGATGTCTTTGTTTTCTCCAAGCAATACCAGTAAGTTTATAACACATATACTTATTCTTTTAGAAAGGATCATTCAAGAGTTGATTGATTATCCGTAGTGAAAACAAAACTCAAGGGTCTTGTCCAAGTTGTTCAGGATGGCGTTGATGAATTAATTATGAGAGATGATAACTTTCAACTTGATGAGTTTGTTAATCCATATCGAGTTGCTTCATCTAATGACTTGGAAGAAAATTCAAAATTTTTGTGTCAATACTTCTGATTAATTTGAACAACACAAAAGTGTAATGCCATAAATTATAATATAATATTTCTGGAAGAAATTAACTTTAATATAATGATAATGATGTTAATGTATTATTAAATGAAAAGGAAACATTAATTTTAAATGATTTTAATATTATACATAGAACTATTATTATTGTGTTATATGTGTTGTTGTGATTTTAAGTAGTTGTAGGATGGATAGATAAGGAATACATATACAATTTTGCAATAAAAACTATTGTACACCAATGAAAATACCGACAGACTATAAAATACCAACAGCTACACCGACATATTAAGTTTGTCGATATATTCTAGAGAGAATTGCAATCGTTCCCTTCTCCCTGGCATTGTTCATTATGTTCAATACAAAGGGTATCATTGACGAAGTAAGTTCATCGATATATTCTAGAGAACATGAGAACTTTTCACTTCTCAATTGCACTATTAATGTTGTCCATTACATACATGTTCATCAACTGTTAATGTCCATTGATATTTCCTTGAGAGCTTTGAAACCGCTCACTTCTCAATTGTATTGTTCATGGTATCCATTAAATACAGGATCACCGACGGTTAATGTTCGTCGATATTTTCCTAATAGCTTTGAATCTGTTTACTTCTCAATTGCACTATTAATTATTGTTTTTTTTTCAAACGACATCACTAATGAACTGAAAAATCATCAGTAATAAGGGGGGTTTTGAAAAATGTTTATTCAATTGAATTTTTCAATTAGATGTTATAGATAAAAACACTAACGAAAATATTTAAATATTAATATTTAATTTTCTGACGGGAAAGTCGTTGATAATATTTGGCGGGTTTTTTAAAAAAAATTATTTAAATTGAAAATTTCAATTAGACATTACAAAAGAAAAAACCAACAAAAAATTAAAAATATTAACATTTAATTTTTTGACAGGAAAGTCGTCGGTAATATTTAGGTAGTATTTGTGTTCAATACATATGGCATCACCGATTGATTGTGACTGTCTATATATTCCAAAGAACATTGAAAAAGTTCATGTCTCCCTGACATTGTTCATTGTGTTCCATTTATACGATATCACCGATAGCTTTCATCTGTCGGTATATTCCAGTTAGAATGGAACTATTTACTTCTTAATGCCATTGTTAATTATTGTTCATTATAGACGTATTCATCGACAGACTGAAATTTCATTAGAGATATTTTGGGGGGGGGGCTTCTGCAAAGTTTTTATAAAATTTAGAATTTCAATTAAATGTTACATATGAAAACATCAAAGAAAATATTAAAATATTAATATTTAATTGTCCATCAATAAAACTGTTGGTAAAAACCCTAAAATTAAAAGACTAGAATCTCTAAAATTATATTAAATGAGTTTCTCTCTCTTTCTCTCTTCTTCTACCCACGGTCCATCAATGTTTCTCTCTCTTTCTCTTCTCTCTCTCCTTCTCCCCTTCTCCCCTTCTTAACTCTTTTTATTCTCTTCATATTTTTCCCTTTATTTTTTTGGTAATGAATGTATCTCTCCTATTTTTTTTGTTATTTGTTTTCTCTTATTAGCCAAAATTCACAACGAAAATAAGGTAAGAAATTTTATTTTTTCTTGTGCTTATTTGCATTGTATTTAAAAAAAATAAAATTTTTCTATTCTTGTTAATTATATGAATGTTGTTGTGGAGGTTTTTTTTTTTTTTCATATGAGAACAATTTTGTTGAATTTTAGTTTTTTTTCAATTTTGTTGTTTAATTTCAATTAAATATATAGGATTAATTTTAATTATTATTTTGGATTTTTGTAAATTAGGGTTTAGTTTGTTAAATATATTGTTTAATTTAGTGATTAATTTTTTTTTGTATAATTTATGGTTTAGGGTTTTAAGTTGTTGAAAATTAAGAGTTAATCTAGATAATTTGAGTTATTGTAAATTAAGGGTTTATGAAAATTTTGTTTTATATGTCAAATTGGGTTGGTTTTGATGTTTTGAATAGTGTAGAAATGTATGAGTTGTGTATGAATGTTGAAATGTGGAATTATGAAAGGTAAGTTAATAATATTATGGAAGAGCAAAAACAAGACACTTTTACTATTTAATTTGAAAAATTAACCAAATTGTTGTACATCGATGGAAATACCAAAAAATTCTATTTTTTTTTTGAAATAATACAAGAACTAGGTTGAGTACAAGTTGAGTGAAGTTTTTAGTCAATGACAAGGGAACAAATTGAATAAAATCAACTAGTTTGTGACAATTGAATTTAAATTGTTATATATTTGTTGGTTTAAAAATTTTGAGTAGTCTATCATATAAAGGAGGTGTTGCCGAATGTTTTTTAAAATATGAATGGTTTACAGTATCTTAATCATTTAATTTATGTACATGCTTAGGAAAAAGTCATTAGCACGTTGTATGGATAGAATTGCTGGTAGTTCTTCTAGCAGTGCTTCTAATGACTATGTGTTGTTAGGTGTTGACCATGAATAGGCACCTGAGACACAGACAAACACTCTCAACATGGGTTTGTTGAGTGTGATGCCACCATGTCAAAGGGAGGCCCCTTTGTTGTAGAATCCATTTACCTAAAAGTACGAAGCTCAGTGGAAGAATGAATTTTTAATGTAAGTTTGTTTTTCCTTCACATTGACATATTAATAATTTTTAAAAAATTAATTTCAATTAGCGAATGCAATTTTAGGTTTACAAATATTGAGGCTGCCAGAACCATAACATCGATGGTTAAATCATCGATGAAATCTCATTGTTTCAATGGATTCAGGTTTCTAAACATCTTGAATGGAAACCTATGATTGATGCATGTTTGGAAAGGTTTAAAGTTAGTATTAGCTTAATTTTTTTTTATTATGTTAATTTGGTTAGTTTATTAATATTAATGAAAATTTTATTTTATAAGTTTTAATTGCAAAGAAAAATTTGAATGGGATAAAGCTAACAAAGTTATTGCAAAGAGGGTTTTAGAGAATTACGTTGCAACTATATAAGATTGAAATCAAAATAATTTTTTTAAATCATTTTATTCATTTTTATTTTTATTTACTAACAGATAATTCATTTGTATCATATAAGTTGTGTGATTTTTTATATGAAACTCAAAAGAAAGCCAAAGAATATATGAAAGAAAAGGAGCTTCCAAGTTGGAAAGATGTAGTGGTTTGAAAGGATTTCAAACTACTGTTTGTCTTGAAGGCTATATGGGTGGAATATATTTAGCACATGATGTCCAAGCATTTCGTTTGACACTCACGGTTCGGAACAGAGAATCAAAACCAGCTTGTTCATGGTTTTGTTACCACGCACATCGGTGGTTCTGTTTAGTTTGTTTAGCTCGATGAAGTTTTTTTTTATGGAAACGCACATGTGAAGTGATGACCGTTAAAAAGGGGTGCGACAGCTCGTCGATAACCAAGCTCAGCACTTTGTGGTATATCGATTTTCAACTATATTTTTTTTTGAAGTTATTATTTTTTTTGAATTTCTTGACTTTTTTTCAAGGTACATATAACACCCGGTTGAAGGAAAGACATGTGGACGATCCTTCGACCCATCCGGATCTCGATCTGAATTCGTGGTTAGAGGCAAGATCGTCTAGTAATATAAATTGGGTGTATGGTCTCTCTAACACTATGACCAAGGATTTGTGGATGACCTACAATGTTTCAATCATTTAATGCTCGCAATCAATTCCGAACACTTAAACTCTAGAGTTTAAGGCTATTTTAGATCAACGAGTACAAGCTCAGATGACCCATCTTATTACTGTTTATGCACGAATCAATGATGAGACAACTGAACTTGCTAATTGGTAATGGATATGAAATCGCAGATGGGTGATACATGTTCTACCTCTTATTTGCTCCATGGTCCGTACAAAAACCCGCTTCCTCCTCCTCCTCCAATGCTTCCATTCTAGATCAATTGTATTTAAACTTATAAATGTTTAAATTTGTAATAAATATTTGATTTTTATGTTAATTTATTTTATTTTAATTATTTTCTACTTTTTTTTAATAGATTTTTCTTTTAAAAAATATTTTTAAATTATTACTGATGATGTTACCCACGGATTAAGTCCGTTGGTATATTTCAAGGAGTTGGAAAAACATTATTGCAATATTCATTGCCACTGTTTAATCATCGATGAAATTGCATCTGGTCTTTTAGTCGGTTATATATCAAATTCACCAAGAGAAATACTGATGGTGAAAAAAGACCACTGATGAAATAACATACGGTTTTTTCTATCAGCAATATATCATATTCACCGATGGAAATACTGACAGAATGAAGGGTAAATTTTTTTTGCATGCTTTTATCGTCAATAAATTCATCAGTAATTTTATTACCAATGAACACGCTAACAAAACATAAATAACCAATGAGAGTTTTTCCAACGGAGTATTTCAGTCCATGAGCCTATCGATAAAAAATTTTACTGGCAAACTAAGAGTATAAATACCAACATAAAATTTTGTTAATAAATCTAAAAATTCTAGTAATAATATCCATCAAATGTTTGATTAATATTTTCTTTATCAGGGTTTTTAATATAATGATAAAATTATAATAGTTAATGTATAAGAGCTTTTTAATTATTAAATTAAAAATAATGATAAATATGTAAATATTGTGATATTTTTATTGATATTTTTTTATTGCCGAAGCTAAAGAATATAACTTGTTGTAAAATTACTAAAAATGAAGAAGTCAAATGTAATTTTTTAAAATAGAAAGATAAAACAAAAAAAAAGCATCAAGCAATAAGAATCTAAATGTAATTATCCCAGAAAACAAATTGTCAATTATTGAGATGGCCCGTGTTAAGGGTGAAACACTTAAGGTGCCTACCTGTATGGGGCTTAGTGGAGGAGGGGAATGACTGGCTAGTGAAGAGTATAGACTGGCGTTAGGTGTTTCAGTGTTTAGCCGTGGTGGCTGTCAGGGATGAGTCACAGAGGATGAAGGAAGAGTAGAGTTCCTGACTTCAAGGAATGTCATTTGTATTTCATTTCATTTGCATGTCTAATTCATGCATTCTGTTACACCTTTATAACTGAATGGAAAACTCTACCCTCCCACACCTACAGGCGTGTGGCGTGTGGCGTGTTCTTAATATTAGCACCATAACGAACTAAGTAAAATGGTGCGTTTAGGAAATTAAGTAAAACGGTGCGTAATGGAAAGTAATTAATTTGAATTCAAATTAGAAATCTTCCTCTCCCTCTTTCGCTGATAACATTGCCCCCCCTCGAACCCAACCTTGTCCTCAAGGTTGAATGTTGGAAACCTCAGCTTCAACTCATTAATGAATTCCCACGTTGCTTCAGCTGGTGGTAACCCTTCCCAATGTATGAGCACTTGAGTGGCAGCCTAGTTGTTATGCCTGGTCATACGTCTTTCTAGTATGGCTCAGGGTTGCAAAGAAGGACCATAATCGATAACTGGAAGGGATCTCTGCACGATTTGGTTTCCTACATGCTTCTTGAGCTGGGAAACGTGCAACACAGGGTGGATGATGGAAGAAGTTGGCAGATCGAGCTTATAGGCTACAGTACCCACTTTGGCGATCACCTGGTAAGGGCCATAATATTTTGCAGCTAACTTTTGTGATGATCTGCATGAAATAGATTGTTGTCTATATGGCTGTAGTTTTAGGTAAACATAGTCCTTGACCTCAAAACTCCTGTTGCTCCGCTTCATATTTGCACTGATAATCATCCTATTCTGAGCAACTTGCAGATGTCCTCTAACTCGGTTAATCACCTCTTCTTTAGTGCTTAGGTATTCATCTACTGAGGCTATTGCTGAATCACTAGGAAAGTATGGGATGTGTATGGGAGGAGGGAACCCGTAAACTATTTCGTAAGGGGTCATTTTGGTGGATGAGTGGTAATTGGTATTATACCACCACTCAGCTAGAGGTAGCCACTTTGCCCATTGATTTGGAATATGCCCTGTTATGCATCTCAAGTAATGCTCAATGCCTTTGTTAACTATCTCAGTTTGACCGTTTGTATGTGGGTGTTAAGCTGTAGAATAGTGTAGATTAACCCCTTGAATACCGAACAATTCTTTCCAAAATCTGCTGAGGAACGCCAGGTCTCTGTCACTGGTGATAGAAGCAGGTAGCCAATGGAGTTTGTACACATTTTTCATAAAAACTTTGGCAACCATAGGAGCAGAATACGGGTGATTTAGTGCCATGCAATGAGCATACTTACTGAATCGATCCACCACCACCATTATGACCTCTTTTCCCTTCGATTTAGGCAGACCGTCTATGAAATCCATGCTGATGTCAATGAAGGGTGCAAATGGAATTGGTGGTGGTTGTAGAAGTCCTGGGCTAGCCACGTTTTCATGCTTATTTCTTTGGCAGACATTGCATTCATGTATTGCCTTATCTGCCTCTGCTGCCCTTTCTAGTAGAATAAGCTCCCTACTGTCTTAGTAGTTACAGTCATTCCTGAGTGCCCATGATTGAATTGTGGAACATAGCTATAAGTTTAATTTGTAGCTCATCATTGTTACCTATCACCACCTTCCCCTTCCTGTTAAGATGGTCATTCACCCACGTGTAGTGTGGATGAGGAGCTGTCAACTATTGTAGATCCTTAATGATATGCTGAATGGCGAAATCATTGGTATAAGACTGTCTGATCTCCTCCATTAAATTGGTAGAAATAGTGGAAGTTGTCATAGCATATAGGTCCTTGCTTGGAATCCTGGATAAGGCATCGGCAGGGACATTCTCCTTCCCCTGCTTATATTCAATGTTATAATCATACCCCAACAGTTTAACTAACCATAAATGTTGAGCTGGAGTTGTCAACTTCTGGTGAAAAAGGTACTTGAGGCTGATGTGGTCCGTTCGAATGTGGAAGTGTCGTCCCCATAAATAATGTTTCCATTTGTTGACTCCATGTATAATCGCCATCATTTCCCTCTCATAGACAGATAAGCTTTGTTGTTTCAGTCCTAGAGATTTGCTTATGAAAGCAATGAGATGTCCTTCGTGCATTAGAACTGCACCTATTCCTGCTTTGGATGCATCTGTTTCCACTACAAATAGTTTGTTAAAATTAGGTAAAGCTAAGACCAAAGCACTTGTCATTAAGCCCTTCAAGAGGGTAAACGCTTGTGCAGTTTCTTCATTCAACTCCATGGCTCCCTTTTTCAACAGAGAAGTAAGTGGCTTAGAAATGCTCCCATAACCCTTAACAAATCTTCGATAATATCCCATCAGTCCGAAAAACCCTCTTAGCTGTTTTCGGCCAATCTGAAATGGCCTGTATCTTAAGAGGGTCTGTTGCCACACCTTGCGCTGAAATAATGTGGCCCAAATATTCCACCTTACTTTTGATGAAAAAACATTTGTTAGCCTTGGCTACTAACTGATGCCCTCTCAATATTTCTAGGACTATCTTG
>Ga0325402_1006336_pt1 | contig 11171 bp, 11 predicted proteins | sample PopdelMetagenome_22_FD_207212 | JGI IMG/M metagenome (GOLD analysis project Ga0325402, IMG submission 207212) | Populus deltoides microbial communities from Bellville, Georgia, United States - Xylem-PdKOR-R3 | ecosystem: Host-associated > Plants > Phyllosphere > Stem > Wood/Secondary xylem...
TTAAAATGAACATTTACCATAAATTAAAGCTATCTTATATTATCAGATCTATTATTATAAAACATGCTCTAGTTAAGGAGTTATTAATACTTCAAGTGCAAAATGATGATATAAAACCTTGATAAATATGCACTTTTAAGTACAAATCACAACTCTAAGATTAGAGATCAAATTGTAATTATAAAACCAAAACAAATCCACTTAATTGATCTGAAACTTACCAAACCTAAAAGAATCAATCATCTTCCATTGTTTGGTCAATCGGTCGACCAAAATTGACCAAGCAGTTGACTAAAACCATCAAGAAAACAGGTCAACTAAAATTGACAAACCAGTCAACCAGAGCCATCAGGCCAACTCGTTAACTATTTTAGACAAACCAGTAAACCGACTGATTGAGATTTAGAATCCCAATTCACCAGTTTCCCTAAAATGAAATATCTTTAACATTTCAACATATATTTTAAAAACCTATAACAATTAACTCATAACATTTAAATTAATCCATAAACTAAACTTAAAACACAAACTTCAAGTCCTTAATTCTCAACAAATTCAAAATCATAGCTAACAACAACAATTATACATATAAAATGGCATATCTTTAACATTTCAACATATACTTCAAAAACCTATAACAATTAACCCATAACATTTAAATTAATCCATCAACTAAACTTAAAACACAAACTTCAAATCTTTAATTCTCAACAAATTCAAAATCATAGCTAACAATAACAATTATACATATAAAAGTATAATGCTTACCTTAAAAACCTATTTTCTTCAACTCCCTTCTCCTTCCTTTATCTTTCCATCTCATAGCTTCTTCTTCTTTCCCTCTTTCAGTTTTCTCTATTTTAAATTCTAATTTCTTTTTTTTTTGTTTTTCACTTCCTATTTATATCTATCAACTTTATGCAATTATCGAAGTGTCTCTATCTCATTTATACCTAATATTTACTCCTCCAAGGGCATTGTTGCCTTTTCCTGTTAAAATCTTTTTTTTTCCTTTAAAAATATTACATTATCCCTACCTTACGAGAGCTTTGTCCTCAAAACTTGACAAAAATACTTGAACACGTATAGAATTTATTGAAAAGATAAGCATATTCATCGCATATTTTGTCCTCGAGCTCTCGCATCTCTTTATCACGTGAATGACCTTTCCACTTCACTTTCACTAAAACTATTTCCTTTAATCTAAGTTTCCTTACTTGTCGATCCACTATAGCTTTTGGTAACACCTCATAAGTCATATCATCTCTCAATTCAATCGGCTAAACTTTTAATTCATAAGATAGATTTGGCATATACTTTCATAACATCGAAACATGGAATACCGAATGAATAACTGACAAGTTTGGTGGTATTACTAACCTATAAACAATTGCTCCAACTCTCTCCGGAATCTCATGTGGCCAAATGAATCAAGGACTTAACTTGTCTCTCTTTCTAAACCTGAATATTCCTTTGGTCAATGATACCTTAAAAAACACACAATCACCTACTAAAAGTTTTAAGTCATATCTTTTTCTATCTGCGTAACTCTTTTTCCTACTCTAAATGGTCTAAAACTTCTCTCTGATCACCTCTATCTTCTTCGAGGTAATTTGAATCAATTCTGGTCCTATTGGCCTTTTCTCACAAACTTTAAACCAACAGACCGATGATCTACACTTCTGACCATACAAAGCCTTATAAGGCACCATCTTAATGCTAATATGATAATTGTTGTTGTAAGCAAATTCCACTAATAGTAAGAGCCTACTCCAACCAACTTAAAAATTCATAACACAAGTTCTAAGCATATCCTCTAAGGTCTAAATAGTCTATTTGATTGACTATCAATTTGAGGTGAAAAGTTGAACTTAATTTCACTTTAATACCATAACTTTTTGGAATTTCACCCAAATTTATAATGTGAACTACAAACATTTATCCAAAACTATCGAGTTCGGAACCCTATGCAATCATATAATCTCACTAATGAACAATTCTACTAACTTTGCATATCTATAAGTAATCCTAACTGATAGAAAATGAGTTGATTTCATCAACCTAACAATAATTACCCATATTGAATCATAACCCTCCTAATTCTTATGTAATCCTATAACAGGGTCCATTGTGATCCTTTTCCATTTCCATTCTATAATCATTAATGGTTGCAACGATCCAGGATGTTTCTAGTGTTCATCATTTACCCTCTGATAGGTGAAATGCCTAGAAACAAAGTCTGTTGTATTAATCTTTATCATATTCCACCAATAACACACATTAAAATCCTTATACATCTTGGTGGAACCTAGATGCATGAGATGCATGAAGTAAACTATTTGATGTGCCTCTATCACCAATTCTCTCCTTAAATTATCCATATCAGGCACACAAAGCCTATTTCCATATCTCAGTGCATAATCCTCACCAATCATAAAACCTATAACTTTTCCCTACAATACCTCATCTTTAATCCTGAGTAGCAAATCATCTCTCTTCCAAGCTGTTTTTATTTTATCAATCAAGTCTGACTTAACTTGAAAGTGAACAACTATTGCTTCAGCTTCATTGATGTCAAATCTAACTCTTTCATCCACTAACCATGCAGCTCCCTAATAAGAGGTCTTCATACCTCCTGAATATGAGTTAAGCTTCTATATGATTTTCTGCTCAAAGCATTGATAATTATATTTACTATGTATGGGTGGTACTATATGGTACAATTATAGTCCTTTAGTAGTTCCAACCATCTCATCTTCCTCAAATTTAGATCCTTCTATTGAAAGATGTACTTCAAACTCTTGTAATCTATGAAGATCTCACAAGTTTTGCCATACAAGTAGTGCCTCCAAATCTTCAATGTAAAGATTACAATCACCATCTCTAATTCATACATAGGGTAGTTCTATTCATGCTTCTTTAGTCATTGTGAAACATAGGCAATAACCATTTCATGTTGCATCAGAACACATCCTAACCCTACTCTTGAGGCGTCATAGTACACCGTGTAACCACCAGAACTAGATGGTATTGCTAGAATAGGTGTCATAGTCAATCTTTGTTTCAAATCTAAATTTTTTTTCATAAGCTTTAGACCATTAAAACTTAACATTTTTTTGTGTTAACTTTGTCAGTGGTGTGGAAATCCGAGAAAAGCTCTCTACAAGCCTTTGATAATAATTGGTCATACTTAAGAAACTTTTAATCCCAGTCACCAAAGTGGATTTAGGTCACTGCTTCAATCTTTTAAGGATTGAATTCTATTCCATTCCTTGACACTAAATGCACACAAAATGCTACACTTTCCAGCCAAAATTCGCTTTTTGAGAACTTGCCATACAACTGATGATTTCACAGAGTTTGAAGTACCATCCTTAAATGTTGCTTATGTTCCTCTCTAGACCTTAAATACATCAAAATATCATTGATAAAGATTATCACAAATCAATCAATAAATATTTCGATCACCCTGTTGATTAAGTCCATAAAAGTCATTGGTGCATTCGTCAATCCAAAGGACATCACTAAGAACTTATAATTACCATACCGAATTTTAAAATCGATCTTTAGAATTGTAAGCATTGGATTTTTAAAGCTAAAAAAAATTATATACTTGTTTTAAAAATGATAAAATGGCCCTTAGGGTTTAGATGACTAATTGATATGTTTTATGTAAGGATTAAACAAAAAAATTGAATTATTTTGCATAAAATCACCTACCGACCAGTTTTGTGCTATCGAACATAACATCCAATCCGACTGTGGGACTGAGCTAAAAGTTTATGAGGAATCTCTTCACATATAGTTTTATATAAAGTTCAAAATTTAGAGTGATAAGAGTTTGGTAAGGTCATAAAAAAAATATTGATAATTAGACTGAAAAATAGCATGAAATTCATTAATGGTAGTTTTGTAAGTACACTTGATGAGTTGGAAAATTCCAGTAGCTCTCTTCTTCCTTAAACCATGGCTGTATAGAAAAAAAAAATGAAGAGAAAGTAAGAGAAAAGAGACCTTGGAGAGAGAGAAAGAGAGAAAAGGTAAGAAGGAACCCTAAAATTATGCTATGAAAAGTGTTTTTAGCTATAAATCAATAACGAACAAGATAGAAAAGAAGGAAAAAGAGAACTTAGGAGATAAAATGAAGTTCTAGAGAGAGAAAATAGACTTTGAATGAGGAAGATGATGAGTAGGAAACCATATGATAATGCAATGAGCCTTGATTCTTGCTTAATACACTTGGGTAAGTTGTTTTAAAGTAACAATTGCTTAATTTGTTATGTTTTTCATATGGTCATTTGAAATTCCTAATTTTTAGAAAGTTAGGGTTCGTATTAATGTTTATATGATATACTTTGAAATTAGCTTTTGTGGTTTATGTTGATATTGTGAGATTAAAAGATGGTTAGAAAAAAAAAATATGATAGAGGAGGAAAGTTGGGCTTAAATGGCTGGCCATAGGAGAAGGAAAATTTAATGAATGAGGTGTGTGATTATTATGTAGAATGAAGAAAATGTTATGACAAGGGAAAGATAGGCGAAGGTTGTTATGAAATAAGTGATAAAGGAAATGAGGTTATGTGGTTTTGCTTAAAAAAATGTCATGAGTAATGTATGTTAAGGTTAAGATTATTAATAGAAAAGTATAAGAAAGAAATATTTAGCATAGAGGTGAAATTATGTTAGGGTTATGTTACTTGATAGGTTAAAAATTTGAAAAGAAAAGTGAATATTGTTATATATGGTGAAAATAAAAGGGACTAATAGGCTTGATGAAATGTAATGTAAGGATTGAGTAATGAGAATCATGTAGATAAGGAACATGTTAAATAAATGCTATGATATAAACATTGTGAAAATATTATGTGAGAAAGGTAGATGGATATAGGATATTGTTTGACTTATATGATGGTACTAATATGGATGTTTTCCAATAAATGTTAGGAGGAGCATCCGGAATCAGGACATTGGCGGAAGGAGTTCAAACATTAAGAGCTGTAGGTAGGTATTACTACCTTAAACTTGTTTACTTTAGTTGTTTGATTTTCTTGTTAAATTAATGCTCATAAATTAGAAGGAGATGAAATGATTGTTGGAGAATATTATTGAAATGAAGTTTGTGATGGGTGATAATGGATAAAGGTATTATGAAAAATATAACTTAGTTGTCTGTAGAAACGAAACTTAAGGGCTAGTGAAATAACTTAATCGTCCACGAAGTTAGAGATTAAGGGAACGAAAATTTGAACTTAGTTGTTTGTAATTATAGAATCTAAAGGTTATGACTTAATTGTCCGTAATGGCGGAAATTAAGGAAAAGAAAATTTTAACTCAGTGGTCTGTAGTTATGGAAACTAAGGGTTAATGGTTTAACCTAATCGTCTGATAAATCAAAGAGTAAGAGGATGGAGTTGTAAGTTTGTTGTCTGGTAGTCAGAAACTAAGGGATGGATTAAATTAGCATGGTGTAATTGAGAAATTGATGAGTTGGGGTTGGGAAGGCCATTTTAGTCATGTTGAAATTTAATGAATTACAATAAAAGTGTTATGGTGAGATGATTTCCAGGCTAAAGTGTTTGTTTTTATTTAGGGATGTTTAATTATGGATGAAGGTCTGAGTTTTAAATGGAGAAATTTGAAAGAATTTGATTTTTTGAGAGAATGTGGGTAATTATTGTGAAATAAATTTTTAGTGAGGATTTTAAGCATGAGTATAAAATGAAATATAGTAGATGACATTTTACATGTAATAATTATGTTTCTTTAGAATCATTGTGATATTGTGGGTATTCTTTTTATGTTTTGTTTATGCAGGACCCTTTCATACTACTGGATCCTTTTAGACATTATTTTAAAATATGATTATTTAGTGTAGAAAATTTATAATGATACTGATATTAAAGGCATGAATATATGAATGCAGGATAATGCGTACACATTGTGTGGCATAGTTACTTTCTGAAAGTGTGCATTCATAGCGGATGAGGGTGAGAGAATAGAGGGCTTCAAAGGTTCTATCTTGGATGGATTTTCATGAGGAATTTGAAACGAGATATTATTTGAAACAATATAGAAGGGAAAAGGAACAAGAATTCTTAAGTCTTCAACAGGAAAATATGACAGTTTTGAAATATAAAAGATGATTTCAGGATTTTTCAATATTTGCTTCTGCTATGGTTTCAACAGAACAACATCAGATTGATCGGTTTAGAGATGGGCTTAGACGGGAACTAATGAGAGGATTAATCATTTTTTGACCCGAAACTGTCGGAGAGTTAATTGAAGTTGCACAATCTTTAAAGACAGTTTTAGGAGAGCCACAAGAGATGTTTAGATAGGATAGGGGAGATACTAAGAAAAGAAAGGAAGTGGCCACTGAATTTGGTAAACCAGCTCTTCCTAAAAAAAGGGGAAGTGGGGGATTTTATCTTGGTCAATTACAGTGCTTCAGGAGAGAGGGTAATGTCTTCACAGGTTGTTCATTCTGTAGGTTCTCCTAGTTTAGTAGAGGTGGTTTTTTTTCCAGGTAGGGATGGATCTAGGTTAAATAGGGGAGGAAATTCTTAAGGAAATAATCCTCAGAACACAGTTAAGTATCCTCATTGTGACATATATAATCGAGCACATCTAGGCGATTGCAAAGTTATAGCATGGAGGTGTTTTATATGTAGGCAAAAGGGTTATCGATGGAAAGAGTGCACATATTTGGAGGGATGTTTCTTACATGAGGGTGTTGGTCACTTAAGAAGAAATTTCCTTAACAAATTTCAGGCCTAGAGCCAGCAACAATCACACACACTGTGGACAGACCTGGTGGAGAGTAGATGAGACCTGCTTAGTCAGGAGCTAGTGCTAGTAGGGGCAGAGGTTATGGCCAAAGAACTAGGACTCAAATAAGAATTTATCATCTCGATCAAGAAGTTGCTAAGGCTTTAGAAAATATGGTGGCAAGTATGATTACTGTAAATGAACACCTAGGGTATGTTTTATTTGATCCTGGAGCTACTCACTCTTTTGTAGCCTGTAAATTTGTAAATAAACTAAAAGTATTAAAAAGTAAATTAGAAATGGGGTTAGCTATTAGTACACCATTAGGGGAAATTATAGAAGTGGATGATGTTTATAAAGGTGTAAGGTACTGATAGAAGATTATGAATTCAATGTAGAATTAATACCTTTGGAGATTGTTAATTTTGATGTGATTCTAGGGATAGATTGGTTGAGTTAACACCATGCTACAATGAACTATTATACTAAGGTTATTACTATTAGGGCAACTGATGAGGAAATGGTAAATATTTATGATGAGAGGAGTGTGATACCTAATAGTTTAATATCGGTGATGAAGGCAAGGAAGTTACTTAACAAGATATGTATGGCATGGTTATCACATATAGTTGATAGAGTAAAACAAACTCAAGAATTTGATTATATCCCTATAGTAAAGGAGTTCCAAGATGTCTTTTCCAATGAGTTACCAGGGTTGCCACCTGGAAGAGAGGTTGAAGTGTCAATTGATGTATTTCCTGGAACAAAGCCTATATCCTAATCCTCTTATACGATGGCTCCTTTGGAGTTAGCATAATTGAAGGTGCAAATACAAGAGTTACTTGATAAAGGATTTATTCGACTCAACAACTCTTCTCGGGGAGCTCCTATTTTATTTATTACATTGATTATAGGCAATTAAACAGGGTAACCATCAAGAATAGATATCCACTTTCGAGGATTGACAACTTGTTTGATCAATTAAAAGGAGCGCAACTGTTCTTTAAGATTGATTTAAGATTCGAGTATCACCAATTAAGAATACGGGAACAAGATGTGCAGAAGACGACCTTTAGAACTAGATATGGGCATTATGAATTTTTAGTGATGCCTTTTGGCTTAACCAATGCTCCTGTTATATTCATGAATTTGATGAACCAAGTTTTTTGAACTTTTCTGGATTAGTTTGTGGTTGTATTTATTGATGAAATTTTAGTATATTCAAGATCTTTAGCAGAAAATGAATAACACTCGAGAAAGGTATTACAAGTGTTACGAGAGTAAGAATTGTATACAAAGTATGACAAATACGACTTTTGGCTAAATGAGGTGGTGTTTTTTGGGTCATATGATTTCGGCAAAAGGTGTTTTGGTAGATCTTAGAAAGGTGGAAGCAGTAATGCAGTGGGAAAAACCTGCAAATGTGATAGAGATTCAAAGTTTTCTTGGCTTGGTTGGGTATTATCATAGGTTTATAGAAGGATTTTAACCATAGCTTCTCTGATGACTCGATTAACCCAAAAAGGAGTCAAATTGTATAGACAAGAGATTGTGAGAATAATTTCAAATAGTTAAAGAAAATGTTGATGTTGGTTATAGTCTTAACTCTTCTAGAAGGTCAAGAAGGATTCGTAGTTTATAGTGATGCTTCAGGGAAAGGTTTAGGATATGTGCTAATGCAACATGGCAAGGTAGTTGCCTATGTTTCTCAGCAATTGAAACAATATGAGGATAATTATCCAGTACATGACCTAGAATTGGCAATGATCGTGTTTGCTTTAAGGATATGGAGGCATTACTTGTATGGGGCATCAATACATGTCTATACTGATCATAAAAGTTTGAAAGACTTGATGTCACAAAAGGAGTTTAACATGCGATAAAGAAGATGGGTATAATTGTTTAAAAACCGCGATTGTATTATTGATTACCACCCAAGAAAAGCTATTGTGGTGGTTGATGCTCTTAGTAGAAAGAACATGGCGATGATTGGAGGAATTGCCACCAGGAGACAAGGGGAAATGTTGGAACTAAGAAGGATAAGAGTACAATTACAAGAGTGTTCTAAAGGGTCATTGTTGGCTTGCCTCATAGTGCAACCAATCCTCTAGGATAAAATCTTAAAGGCTCAACAAGATGATAAAAAAGTTGAGAAATTGAAGAATAAAATGAGTTCTACACATGGGGCCTCTTTCTAACCCTTGAGAAATAGAGTGATAGCATTTGGTAAACGAGTATACTTACCAGATGATAAGACCTTAAAGAAAGAAGTGTTATAAGAGGTTCAAAAAACTAAGCTAACGGTTCACCCTAGGAGTACTAAGATTTATAAAAGGATCCTATTGGCAGCCTAAAATGAAAAGAGAAATAGCAGAAGTTGTAGCCAAATGTCATGTGTGTCAACAAGTGAAAGTGGAGCATTAAAAGCCAACAGGAAATTTACAACCTCTTCCAATTCCAGAATGAAAATGGAAAAACATCACTATGGATTTTGTGACAAGGTTACCGAGATGTAAGAAAGGGAATGATGTCATTTGGGTAATTGTGGATAGGTTGACCAAGTTTTTTTCTACCAATAAAAACAACAGACTATATGGATAAGTTGGCCAGGTTATATATTAATGAAATGGTTAGATTACATAGAGTTCCTATTTTAATATTTTCTGACCAGGACCCTCGTTTTACTTCCAGATTATACCCAAGTGTGTAATGGGTTATGTGATCTACTTTGAGATTGAGCATCGTGTTTCACCCTCAAACTGATGGGCAATCAAAAGGAATAATTCAGACATAATAAGATTTATTAAAAGCCTGCATATTGGATTTTAGGGGACATTGGAAAGATCATTTACCATTAGTGAAGTTCTCTTACAACAACAATCATCTTGCGATTATTGGCATGGCTCCCTATAAAGCTTTATACAGGAGAAGGTGTCGTACCTCGATGTGTTGGGATGGAGTGGGAGAAAGAAAACTTTTGGGCCCAAAATTAGTTCAACTAACTACTAATAAAGTAAGGGAGATTAAAGATCAAATGAAGGAAGCTCAAGATAGACAGAAAAGTTATGCAGATAAGCGAAGAAGACCCTTGAAATTCCAAGTAGGGGATCAGGTATATTTGAAGGTTGCCTCATGGAAAAATATTATTTGTTTGGGGATGAAAGACAAATTAGCACCAAGATACATAGGTCCATATGACATATCCGAAAGAGTTGGTCTGGTTGCTTGTAAATTGATACTTCCTCCCTAATTGTCAAGAATAGATGATGTCTTTCATATGCTAGTATTGCAAAAAGTAGAAATAGATCTTTCACACATTTTACCACTAATGCTAATAGAAATTCGTGAAGATCTAACTATTTAAATGAAGCCGATCAAGATACTTGACCAAAGCTTGAAGGAGTTAAGGAACAAGAAAGTACCTTTGGTAAAATTATTGTGGAGAAATTATTTAATCAAAGAAGAGAAATGGTAAAGAGGATCAGAAATGAGGAAGAAGTATCCTGAATTATTCTTGAGAAAAGGTGGGAACTTTTACATAGAAAAAGTGATTTTCTAAAATTTTGAGGATGAAATTTTTGTAAAAAGGGGAGAACCTGGATTTTTAAAGCTAAAAAATGTTTTATAATTATTTTAAAAATGATAAAATGCCCCCTAGAGTTTAGAGGACTAATTGATATGTTTTATATAAGGGTTAAACAAGAAAAATTGAATTTTTTTGGCGTAAAATCACCTACCGACCAGTTTTGTGCTATCGAGAATAACGCCCAATTCAACCATTAGACTGGGCTAAATTTTTATGAGGAATCACTTCACATATAATTTTATATATAATTCAAATTTTAGACTGATCAAAGTTTGGTAAGGTTGTCAAACAAAAATGTTGACAATTAGACTGAAAAATAGCATGAAATTCATTAATGGCAATTTTGTAAATACATCTGATGAGCTGGAAAATTCCAGCAGCTCTTTTCTTTCTTAAACAATGGCTGGATAGAAAAAAAATGAAGGGAAAAAAAAAAGAAAAAAGAGAACTTGGGAGAGAAAAAGAGAAAAGGCAAGGAGAAACCCTAAAATTGTGCTAAGAAAAGTGTTTTTAGTTATAAATCAACAAGAAACAATAGAGAAAAAAAGGAAACTTGGGAGATGAAGTGAAATTCTAAAGAGAGAAAGTAGATTTTGAATGAGAAAGATAATGAATAGGAAACCAGGATAATGCAGTGAGCCTTGATTCTTGCTTAATACACTTGGGTAAGTTGTTTTAAAGTAACAATTACTTAATTTGTTATGTTTTTCATATGGTTCTTTGAAATTCCTAAATTTTAGAAAGTTAGGGTTTGTATTAATGTTTGTAGGATACAGTTTGAAATTAGCTTTTGTGATTTATGTTGATATTGTGAGAT